>Ga0233424_10000083_pt1 | contig 131687 bp, 125 predicted proteins | sample Watercolumn_Towu_FD_181011 | JGI IMG/M metagenome (GOLD analysis project Ga0233424, IMG submission 181011) | Freshwater microbial communities from Lake Towuti, South Sulawesi, Indonesia - Watercolumn_Towuti2014_125_MG | ecosystem: Environmental > Aquatic > Freshwater > Lake | place...
CCCCTGTGGCTGCTGATGCTGCTGCTGGCCAGCGCGGCCCTGCTGGGCCTGGGCCTGGCGATCGGCAGCACCGGCTGGAGCCCCTGGCTGGGCGCCTCGGCGGGCGACGCCTCCATGCAGCTCATCCTCTGGGACATCCGCGCGCCGCGCTCCCTGGGCGCCTGGCTGGCCGGGGCCCTGCTGGCCCTGGCCGGGGCCATTGCCCAGGGCCTGTTCCGCAACCCACTGGCCGATCCCTATCTGCTGGGCTGCTCGGCCGGCGCCTCTCTGGGCGTGGCTCTGCTGCTCTTCTGCGTGGTGGGGCTCTCGCCAGCGGCCACGGCCCTGGCCCTGCGCGTGGGCATGACGGGCGCGGCCTTTGCCGGTGCCGTAGGCGCCGTGCTGCTGACCCTGCTGCTGGCCCGCGGCGTGGAGCAGACCCTGCGCCTGCTGCTGGCCGGCGTGATCGTGGGCGTGGTGCTGGGCTCGGGCTCGGCCCTGCTCACCCTGATGAACCCCGACATCCTGCGCGCCATGCAGGCCTTCATGCTGGGTAGCACCGGCTATGTGGGCTGGAGCGCGGTGCAGATCATGGCCGCGGCCCTGCTGCTGTGCCTGCTGCTGGCCCAGGGCTGCGCCCGCACCCTGGACGCCCTGAGCCTGGGCGAGGCCACGGCGCGCTCCCTGGGCGTGCGCCTGGCCGCGGTGCGCCTGCTGCTGATCGCCACCCTGGCCCTGGCCACCGGCGCCGCCGTGGCGCAGTGCGGCCTGATCGCCTTCGTGGGCCTGGTAGCCCCGCACCTGGTGCGCAGCTGGGGCCCCTGCACCCACCGCGCCCTGCTGCTGCTCGCGCCCCTGGCCGGCGGCGTGCTGCTGCTGGCGGCCGATGTGCTGGCGCGCTGGGTGATCGCCCCGCAAGAGCTGCCGGTGGGCGTGGTCACGGCCCTGCTGGGCGGCAGCTATCTGCTGTGGCTGATGCACCGCCGCCCGCGCGGCCTGGGAGTGGCGCGATGAGCCCCGGCACACCGCGGCTGCAGCCAGCCCATCTGAGCCTGCGCCTGCACCAGCTCAAGCTGGGCGGCACGCCCATCCTGCATCCCCTGGACTTTGCCCCCATGCCCGCGGCCTGGACGGCCATCGTGGGGCCCAATGGCGCCGGCAAGTCCACCCTGCTGCGCGCCCTGTGCGGCCTGCTGCCCTTTGAGGGCAGCCTGCAGCTGCAGGGCCGCGACTGGGCCCAGTGGCCGGCCCGCGAGCGCGCCCGCCAGGTGGCCTGGCTGGGTCAGAACGAAAGCGTGGCCGAGGAGCTCAGCGCCTACGAGGTGGTGATGCTGGGCCGCCTGCCCCACCAGGCCTGGCTGGCCCCGCCCAGCGCCGAAGACCGTGCGGCGGTGGAGCAGGCCATGCGCCAGACCCAGAGCTGGGCATGGCGCGAGCGCGCCCTGGCCCGGCTCTCCGGCGGCGAGCGCCAGCGCGTGCTGCTGGCCCGCGCCCTGGCCGTGCAAGCCCCCCTGCTGCTGATGGATGAGCCCCTGGCCCATCTGGACCCGCCCCACCAGAGCGACTGGGTGCAGATCGTGCGCGAGCGCGTGGCCGCGGGCGCCGCCGTGGTCTCGGTGCTGCATGAACTCAATATCGCCCTGCAGGCCCAGCAGCTGGTGGTGATGGACGAGGGGCGCATCCTGCACCGCGGTGCCCCGCAGGACAGCGCCACCCATGCCGCCCTGCAGCAGGTCTTCCAGCAGCGCCTGCAGATCCTGCAGGTGGGCGCGCGCTGGATCGCCCTCAATACCTGACCCCCTTAGGTGCTTCCTCACGCATGCCCATCTGCCCTGCCCTGATGATCAGCGCCCCGGCCTCCGGCCAGGGCAAGACCAGCATCACCGCCGCCATCGCCCGCCACGCGCGCAATGCCGGCAAGAAGGTCCGCGTCTTCAAGACCGGCCCCGACTACCTGGACCCCATGATCCTGGAGCGCGCCAGCGCTCATCCGGTCTACCAGCTGGACCTCTTCATGGGCGGGCTGGCACATTGCCGCGCCCTGCTGCTGGAGGCGGCCAGCCAGGCCGATCTGATCCTGGTCGAAGGCGTGATGGGTCTGTACGACGGCGCGCCCAGCAGCGCCGACCTGGCCGAGGCCTTCAATCTGCCGGTGCTGGCCGTCATCGACGCCGGCAGCATGGCTCAGACCTTTGCCGCCCTGGCCCTGGGCCTGCAGCGCTACCGCGAGGGCCGCATCCGCCTGTGCGGCGTGGTGGCCAACCGCGTGGGCAGCGAGGGCCATGGCCGTATGGTGGCCGAGGGCCTGCCCGCCGACCTGCCCCTGGTGGCCGCCCTGCAGCGCCGGCAAGACCTGGCCCTGCCCGAGCGCCATCTGGGCCTGGTCCAGGCCCGCGAGCTGCCGGGGCTGGACGCCCAGCTGGACGAATGGGCGCGCGCCTGGGGCGAGGCCTCGGCCGGCTTCGAGTTCGCGCCGGTGGACTTCGCGGCCGCTGGCTTCACGCCGGAGCCGGCGCCGGCTCCACGTCTGGCGGGCCGGCGCATCGCCGTGGCTCAGGACGCCGCCTTCTCCTTCATCTACCCGGCCAATCTGGACTGCCTGCGCCGCCTGGGCGCCGAGGTCCTCTTGTTCGCGCCGGCCGAAGGCGAGCCCCTGCCCGATTGCGATGCGCTCTGGCTGCCCGGCGGCTACCCCGAGCTGCATGCCGCGGCCCTGCGCGCCAACAAGGCCTTCTTCAGCGGCCTGCGCGCCCACCTGGCGGCGAACAAGCCCCTGCTGGCCGAGTGCGGCGGCATGCTGGCCCTGGCCGTGAGCCTGACCGATGCCCAGGGCCAGGAGCACGCCATGGCCGGCCTGCTGCCCGGCCAGGCCCGCCTGCAGCCGCGCCTGGCTGCCCTGGGCCTGCAGGCCATCGCCTGGCCCGAGGGTGAGCTGCGCGGCCACACCTTCCACTACTCCACCTTCGAGACGCCGCTGCCGCCCATCGCCCGCGCCAGCAATCCCAATGGCGGCAAGGCGGCCGAAGCGCTCTACCAGCAGGGCTCGCTGCGCGCGAGCTATGTGCACCACTACTTTCCCGCCAACCCCGAGGCCGTCGCCGCCTTCTTCTCCTCATGATGCTTGAACAAGGTTTCGCCCAGATCGCCCAGGCCCTGCTGTGGCCGGTGCTGGTGCTCGTCGGTCTCGGTTTCATCTACGCCCTCTGGGTGGCCGGCGCCACCCTGATGGAAGGCCTGCAGCGCCGCCGCGGCGGCTACCGCGCCCTGGCCCGCCACGAGAGCAAGCCGGTGGAGGAGATCGAGCTGCAGGTGCTGCACCAGCTGGAGCCGCTGCGCCTGCTGGGCCGCGTGAGCCCCCTGCTGGGCCTGATCGCCACCATGGTGCCCCTGGGCCCGGCCCTGCAGAGCGTGGCCGCCGGTCAGGGCCAGCAGGCCCTGGCCGTATTCAGCGGCGCCTTTGCCGGCGTGGTGCTGGCCCTGGCGGCCGCGGCCATCGGCCTGGTCGCCTATTCCATCAAGCGCCGCTGGCTGATGGCCGAGCTGGTGGCCATACGCGCATCACGAGGCCTGGCATGACCGCCCCCACGCTCACTGCGTTCGCTGCCCCCCGAGGGGGCGCAGGCCTCCCTTGGGGCGGCCCAGCGGGAGGCCTGGCATGAAGCACCTCTCCATCCTCGGCGAGGAGGACGACGACCCCATGCTCTCGGCCGTCAATCTGGTCGATGTGTTCCTGGTGCTGGTCGTGGCCCTGCTCACGGCCGTGGCCCTGCAGCAGCAGGCCGCCGCGGAGGACAACGTGACCATCATCAAGCGCGCCGGTCAGCCCGATATGGAGATCGTGGTGCGCGAGAACGGCCAGGAGATCCGCTACAAGGGTCAGGGCGGCAGCAGCGAGGGTCAGGGCGTGCGCGCCGGCACGGCCTACAAGCTCAAGGACGGCAATCTGATCTATGTGCCGGAGGCCCAGACCGCCCCCGCGCCTGCCACGCCCGCCACCCCATGAAGCGTCTGCTGCTGAGTCTGGCCCTGGGCCTGGCCGCCGCCAGCGCCCAGGCCGCCGCCACCCTGCTGTGGATCACGCTGGACGTGACACCCCAGACCCGCCACGCCCTGATCGAGCGCGAAGCCGCGACCGCCGGCATCACGCTCAAGGCCCTGGACTACCCGCTGCGCACCGCCGCGCTGGACGCCGGCCAGACGCGCGAGCTGCAACGCGCCCTGCAGGCCGCCCAGGCGGTGTGGATCGATGCGCCGCATGCCAGCGTGGAAGCCAAGCTGCACAGCCTGCTGGACGAGGCCCTGCAGCGCGCCGCCCGCCCCGTCACCTGGATCCCGGCCGGCGAGCCCGCCGCCGAGGATCGCAGCGCGCGCGCCTATCTGCAGGCCGGCGGGCCGGCCAATACCCGCGCCGCCTTCGCCCTGCTCAAGGCCCAGCTGAGCGGCCAGCCCGCCCCCGCGCTGGAGGCGCCGGTGCGCCTGCCCCAGCGCGGCCTCTACCACCCCGACCTGCCCGGCCCGCAGCACATGCTGGGCCAGGCGCAAGACCTGGCCCGCTGGGCCGCGGCCCGGCATCCCGGGGCGCCCCGGCCCGCCGTGGCCCTGCTGCTGCACCGCTACCACTTCGTGCAGGGCGCCACCGACTGGGTGGACGACTGGCTGCGCCGCTTCGAGCGCCAGGGCCTGTTCGCCTACGCCGTGTTCAGCTCGCACCTGGCGGGCGACTCGCTGGCCTCGCTGATGGAGCTGCCGGGCGGCAAGCCCTATGCCTCGGTCCTGGTCAACCATGCCCTGCTGCCCCAGGCCGGCGCTCTGCAGCCCCTGTTCGAGCGCTGGGGCCTGCCCCTGTTGCAGACCCTGCCCTACCGGGCCGGCGCCACGGCCGACTGGGAGGCCAGCGAAACCGGCCTGGCCATGAGCGATCTGCCCTTCTACTTCGCCCAGCCCGAGGGCGCCGGCGCCATTGACCCGCTGATGGTGGTGGCCCATGCCCAGCGCGGCCGCGAGCCCCAGCTGATCGCGCGCCAGGCCGAGGCCGTGATCGCCAAGGCGCGCCGCCTGGTGGCCCTGCAGACCCGGCCCGCCGCCGAGAAGCGCCTGGTGGCCTTTGTCTACAACTACCCGCCCGGTGGCGACCATTTCGGCGCCAGCTTCCTGAACGTGCCACGCAGCCTGGAGAGCGTGAGCCAGGGCCTGCAGCGCGCCGGCTACGGCGTCCAGCCCCTGGCCGAGGCCGAGTGGATCAGCGCGCTCAAGCCCCTGATCGCGACCTACTACCCGGGCGCCGATCTGCGCGCCCTGCTGCAGCGCGACCAGGCCGCCGCCCTGCCCCTGGCCGACTACCAGGCCTGGTTCGAGGCCACGCTGCCGGCGGCGCTGAAGGCGCGCATCCGCGCGCAATGGGGCGAGCCGGCACAGAGCCGCTATGTGGTGACGGCGGCCGATGGCCGCCCGGTCTTCGTGATCCCGCGCCTGCAGCGCGGTGCCTTGAGCGTGCTGCCCCAGCCGCCGCGCGAGGAGACGCTCAAGCGCGGCCAGGACCCCTTCATGCACAAGAGCAAGACGCCCTTGTCCCACCACTACCTGGCCACCTACCTCTGGGCCCAGCGCCAGGCCGATGCCCTGATCCACTTCGGCACCCATGGCACGCAGGAATGGGCCAATGGCAAGCTGCGCGCCCTGGACGTGCTGGACGAGGCCCTGCTGCCCCTGGGCGATTTGCCCGTGATCTACCCCTACATCGTGGACAACCTGGGCGAGGGCCTGACGGCCAAGCGCCGCGGCCGCGCCCTGATGGTGAGCCACCGCACGCCCAGCTTCGCGCCGGCCGGCTTCAATGCCCGCATGGCCCAGATGCACGAGCTGATGCACGAATGGGAGACCGTGGACGCCGGACCCACCCGCCAGGCCCTGGAGCGCCAGATGGTGGCCCAGTTCGTCGAGCACCAGCTGCACCGCGACCTGGGCTGGACGGCCGCGCAGATCGCCGCCGACTTCAGCGGCTTCCTGGAGCTGCTGCACCCCTGGCTGGACCGCCTGGCCCAGAGCTCCCAGCCCAAGGGCCTGGCCGTCTTCGGCCAGGTGCCCGATGTGGCGGCCCGGCGCAGCACCATTCTGCAGATGCTGCGCCAGCCCCTGATCGAGGCCCTGGGCGAGGACATCGACGAGGCCTTTCTGATCGACCATGAGCGCGTGGCCGGCTCGCGCCCCGGGCGCTGGCTGGAGGTGGCGCTCAAGGACGCCCAGGCGGCCAGCGTGCTCGATCTGCGACCATCACCATGCCCCCAGGGCGCAGCTTCGCAGCGCCCGCCCCCCGAGGGGGACACGAAAGCTTGGGGCGGCCCTGCGCTTTCGTGCGAACCCGAGGACCACGTGCCCAACCGCGCGGCGCGCAAACCCATCGACACGCCGGCCCTGCTCAAGCTGGCCGAGCGCGCCCAGGAGCTGGAGCGCCGCCTGGCCACCGAGGGCGAGCTGCCGGGCCTGCTCAGCGCCCTGGACGGGCGTTTCCTGCCCGCCGTCTACGGCGGCGATCCGCTGCGCAATCCCGACAGCCTGCCCACCGGCCGCAATCTGGCCGGCCTGGACCCCAACCGCCTGCCCACCAAGCAGGCCTACGAGGTGGCCAAGTCCCTGTTCGAGACCTGGTATGCCGAGCAGGCCCAGGCCGGCCAAGCGCCCCGGCGGCTGGCCCTGAGCCTGTGGGCCGGCGAGACCCTGCGCCACCAGGGCCTGATGGAAGCCCAGGCCCTGGTGGCCCTGGGCGTGATGCCGGTCTGGGACGAGAGCGGCCGGCCCAGCGGCATCCAGCTGCTGCCCGCGTCCGCGCTGAAGAACGGCCGCCCGCGCGTGGACGTGCTGCTCAGCATCACCGGCTCCTACCGCGACCAGTTCCCCGCCCTGATGAACCTGCTGGACCAGGCCGTGGCCGCCGTGCTCGCGGCCGAACCCCAGGGAGCGCTGGCCCGCCACAACGCCGAGGTGGCGGCAGAGCTGCGCCGCCGCGGCCTGTCCGCCGCCGAGGCGCGCGCCCTGGCCCAGGCCCGGGTCTTCGGCAATGCCGCGGGCGACTACGGCACCGGCATCGCCGAGGCCACGCAGGACAAAAGCCTGCAGGCCGAGGACCGCCGCCTGGGCCAGCTCTTTCTGCAGCACATGAGCCAGCCCTATGTGAACGGCGAGCCGCTCAAGCTCTCCAGCCCCGCGGCCGCGGCCCAGGCCCTGGGCGCGCACCTCAAGCGCAGCGACGCGGCCCTGATGTCGCGCAGCTCGCACCTCTACGCCATGCTCAGCTCGGACGACCCCTTCCAGTACCTGGGCGGCCTCTCCGCCGCGGCCAAGGCCGCCGGTCGCCCGCAAGGCCTGAGCCTGCATGTGAGCCAGCTGCAGGACGCCAGCGAGCAGCACACCGAGAGCGCCGGCCGCGCCCTGGCCCTGGAGATGCAGTCGCGCTATCTGCACCCCGGCTGGCTCAAGGCCCAGCAGGCCGAGGGCTGGGCCGGCACCCTGCAGGTGCTCAAGGCCGTGCAGTACGCCTTCGGCTGGCAGGCCATCGCGCCGGGCACGGTGCGCGCCGACCACTGGCAAAGCCTCTACGACACCCTGGTGCGCGACAAGCAGCAGCTGGGCGTGCCGCAATGGCTGGCGCAGAACCCGCAGGCCTATGCCCAGTCCCTGGAGCGCCTGATCCAGGCCCAGCGCCTGGGCTACTGGCAGCCGGATGCAGACACCCGCGCCGAGCTGGCCCAGCGCTACCAGGCGATCACGCGCCAGGACGCCCTGCACCAGGAACTGCCCCAGGTGCGGCAATGGGTAGAGCGCCTGCTGGCCGGCCAGACGCCACAGCCGCTGAAGGCCCCGCCCCAGGTTCAGCCGCAGCCCCCTGCCGCGGCCGCACCCGCCGCCGCGCCGCCGCCGCCACGCGGTCTGCTGCTGGAGCGCCAGCCCACGGCCCCCGAGGCCCCGGCCGCCCCTCTGGCCGACCGCCTGGCCCAGGCCTTGAGCTGGGTGCTCATGGCCCTCCTGATGAGCCTGGGCGCGGTCTGGCAGGTCTGGCAGCTCAGACAGCAGCGCGCGTCCCCGGAGTTCGCCGCATGAGTGCCGAGCCCCGCTTCATGGACGCCCAGCACCGCTTCAGCGAGGCCGAGCGCGAGGCCCTGTACCGGGTCATCGCCCTGCGTCGCGACACCCGCCACTTCCTGCCGGGTCAGGTCTTGCCCGAGGCCCAGCTGCTGCGCCTGCTGCAGGCCTTTCACCAGGCGCCCTCGGTGGGCCTGATGCAGCCCTGGCGCCTGCTGCGCATCCGCGATGCGGCGCTGCGAGAGCGCCTGGCCGCCCTGGTGGAGGCCGAACGCCAGACCACGGCCGCGGCCCTGGGCGAGCGTGGCGCCGAGTTCCTGCGCCTCAAGGTGGAAGGCCTGCGCGACTGCGCCGAGCTGCTGGCCCTGGTGCAGCCGCCGGACGATGGCACGGTCTTCGGCCGCCGCACCCTGCCGCGCGAGATGGCCCTGTGCTCGGCCGGCTGCGCGGTGCAGAACCTCTGGCTGGCCGCGCGCGCCGAGCATCTGGGGCTGGGCTGGGTCTCGATGTTCGAGCCCCAGCCCCTGGCCGAGCTGCTGCGCCTGCCCGAGGGCGCCCAGGCTCTGGGCCTGCTGTGCCTGGGGCCGGTGGAGCGCTTCTACGAGGCGCCCATGCTGGAGCAGCAGGGCTGGCGCCAGGGACGGCGCCTGGACGAAATGCTGATGGACAACTTCTGGAAGAACGAGCCCGATGGAAATTGAAAAGCCCCCAGTGGATCGCGAACGCATCATCCCCACGGCCGAGCGACGCGGCCTGATCCTGGTCCACACCGGTGACGGCAAGGGCAAGAGCACGGCCGCCTTCGGCCTGGCCCTGCGCGCCCATGGCCGCGGCAAGGCGGTCAAGATCTACCAGTTCATGAAGGTGCCCAGCGCGCGCTTCGGCGAGCACCGGCTCTTCGAGCAGCTGGGCGTGCCCATCGAGGGCCTGGGCGACGGCTTCAGCTGGAAGAGCAAGGACCTGGAACACAGCGCCCAGCTGGCACGCGACGGCTGGGCGCGCGCTGCCGCCACCATCGCCGCGGGCGAGCATTTCCTGGTGGTGCTGGACGAGATCATGTACCCGCTGCGCTACGGCTGGCTGCCCCTCGACCCGGTGCTGCAAGCCCTGCGCGAGCGCCCCGCCCATGTGCATGTGGTGCTCACCGGCCGCAATGCGCCGCAGGAGCTGATCGATCTGGCCGACACCGTGACCGAGATGGCCCTGATCAAGCACCATTTCAAGGCCGGCGTGCCGGCCCAGCGGGGCATTGAAGACTGATGAGCCTGATGCCCCTGCTCCTGCCCCTGGCCATGCTGCTCGCGCTGCTGGTGGACCGCCTCTTCGGCGAGCCGCCCGCGCGGCTGCATCCGGTGGTGGGCATGGGGCAGTACCTGGGCTTCTTCGGCCCGCGCCTCACGGCCTTGCCACCGGGCCCCGCCTTCATCGGCGGCGCCCTGGCCTGGCTGCTGGGCGCTCTGCTCAGCGCCGCCCTGGCCCTGAGCCTGGAGATGCTGCTGATGCAGACCCTGCGGCCCTGGGCCGGCCTGCCGGGCCTGCTGCTCTGTGCCCTGGCGCTCGGCCTGCTGCTCAAGCCTCTGCTGGCCTGGCGCATGCTGGCCGAGGAGGTGCAGGCCGTGGAGGCGGCGCTGCAGCAGTCGCTGGAGGCCGGCCGCGCCCGCCTGGCCCGCCTGGTGAGCCGCGACACCCGGGCGCTGAGCGCGGCCGAGGTGCGCGAGGCCGCCATCGAGACCCTGGCCGAGAACCTCAATGACTCGGTGGTGGCGCCCCTGTTCTGGTTCGCCCTGGCCGGCCTGCCGGGCGCGGCGCTCTACCGCTTTGCCAACACCGCCGATGCCATGTGGGGCTACCGCGATGAGCGCGAATGGTCCGGCAAGTTCGCGGCCCGGGCCGACGATGTGCTGTCCTGGCTGCCGGCCCGGCTGACCGGCCTGCTGATGATCCCGCTGTGGCAGCTGCCGCGCCTGCTGCGCGAAGCGGGACGCACGCCCTCGCCCAATAGCGGCTGGCCCATGGCGGCCATGGCACTGACCCTGGGCCTGAGCCTGGGCAAGCCCGGTGTCTACCGCCTCAATGAAGCCGGCGCGCCCCCCGAGCCTGCCCATATGGCGCAGGCCCTGCGGCGCGCCCGCCTCACCCTGTGGCGCTGCAGCGGTCTGCTGGTGCTGCTGGCCCTGGGCTGGCGCCTCTTCTGAGCCAAGCGCGCATGAGCTCATCACCCCACCTCCCCTTGCTGCCGGTGCACGGCGGGCCCGACAGCGGCCCGCCCATCAGCCACGACTTCTCCACCAATGCCAACCCGCTGGGGCCGCCCCTGCGTCTGGTCCGCGCGGTGCAGGCCGCCGACCGCAGCCGCTACCCCGACCCGCAATACCTGACCCTGCGCGCGCAGCTGGCCGCGGGCGAGGGCCTGAGCGCGCCGGAGCAGCTGCTGGTGGCCAGCGGCGGGGCCGAGGCCATACGGCGCATCACCCTGGCGGCCCTGCTGGCGCGCGGCTGCCGCGAGGTCTGGGTGCCACGCCCGGGCTTTGGCGACTACGCCCTGGCCGCCCAGGCCCTGGACCTGGCGGTGCACGGCTACGGCCCCGATGAGCTGCCCCGCCCCACGGGCCCGGCCCTGGTCTGGGCCTGCGAGCCCTGCAACCCGACGGGCGGCAGCCTGGACGGCGCCGCCCTGCAGGCCCTGGCCGAGCTGCCCGGCGTGACCCTGGTGGTGGACCGCGCCTACGAGGCCCTGCGCCTGGACGGCGAGGCGCCCCTCATCCCGGCCCAGGCCTGGCAGCTGGTCTGCCCTAACAAGGCCCTGGGTCTGACGGGGGTGCGCGCCGCCTACTTGCGCGCGCCCGAGCCCGACGCGCTCTGGGCCCGCATGCTCTCGCTGGCGCCCAGCTGGGTGCTCTCGGCCGAGGGCGTGGCCCTGCTGCAGCACTGGCATGATCCGGCCACGGCCCTGTGGCTGGCGCATTCACGCGAGCAGCTGCGCCTGTGGCGCCGCCAGCTGCGCCAGGCCCTGGCCCAGCGCGGCTGGGAGCAGGGCGAGAGCGTGACGAATTTCTGGCTGGCCCGCCCACCGGAGCCTCTGGACGATGGGCGCCTGCGCGCCGCCGGCCTCAAGCTGCGCGACGCCAGCAGCCTGGGTGCTCCCGGCGCCTGGCGCATCGCCGCCCTGCCCGGCCCGGCCCAGCAGGCCCTCTTGAAGGAGATTGATCGATGAGCCGACAGGCCAAGGCCCTGATGGTGCTGGGCACCACCAGCGGCGCCGGCAAGAGCTGGCTGACGACTGCGCTGTGCCGCTGGTATGCCCGCCAGGGCCTGAAGGTGGCGCCCTTCAAGGCGCAGAACATGAGCAATAACGCGCGCGTCGTCCCTGGTCTTGCCGGGCGCATGGGCGAGATCGGCAGCGCCCAGTATTTCCAGGCCCTGGCCGCCGGCCGTCAGCCCGAGGTGCGCATGAACCCGGTGCTGCTCAAGCCCGAGGCCGATACGAAAAGCCAGGTGGTGGTGCTGGGCGAGGTGCATGCCGAGCTGAATGCCACGCCCTGGCGCGAGCGCAGCGAGAAGCTCTGGCCCCATGCCCGCGCCGCCCTGCACGAACTGCTGGCCGAGAACGATCTGCTGCTGATCGAAGGCGCGGGCTCGCCGGCCGAGATCAATCTGCACAGCAGCGACTACGTGAATATGCGCACCGCCCGCGAGGCCGGGGCCGCCTGCCTGCTGGTGACCGATATCGATCGCGGCGGCGCCTTCGCCCATCTCTACGGCACCCACCAGCTGCTGCCGCCCGAGGAGCGCGCCCTCATCCGGGGCTTTGTGCTCAACCGCTTTCGCGGCGATGCGCGTCTGCTCTCGCCCGGCCCCGAGCAGCTGCAGGCCCTGACCGGCGTGCCTACCGTGGCCACGCTGCCCATGTGGCGCGGCCACGGCCTGCCCGAGGAAGACGGCGTGTTCGACGACCAGCCCACGGGCGCAGGCCAGACCATCGCCGTGGTGGCCTATCCGCGCCTGTCCAATCTGGACGAGTTCCAGCCCTTGCGCGGCCTGCCGGGCGTGCGCCTGGTCTGGGCTCGCAGCCCGGCCGAGCTGCAGGCCGCGGACTGGATCATCCTGCCCGGCTCCAAGGCCGTGGCCGCCGATCTGGCCTGGCTGCGCGAGCAGCGGCTGGACGCCGCCATCGCCGCCCATGCGGCGGCCGGCCGTCCGGTGCTGGGCATCTGCGGCGGCCTGCAGATGCTGGGCGAGGCCCTGCTGGACCCGCATGCGCTAGACGGCAATGCGCCGGGCCTGGGCCTGCTGCCCCTGGTGACGCAGTTCGAGCGCGAGAAGCTGCTGCGCCCCTGCCAGGCGCGCTTCGAGTCCGTGCTCGCCGGCCCCTGGGCAGCGCTCGGTGCGCTCGCCGCCTCGGGCTATGAGATCCACCACGGCCGCACCGCCCAGCATCCCTCCCTGGCCACCGCCGCCGTGGCCCTGCGCGATGCCCAGGGCCAGGCCATAGGCTGGCAGCAGGGATCGGTGCTGGGCCACTATGTGCATGGTCTGTTCGAGCAGCCCGCCGTGCTGCAGGCCCTGTTCGGCGCCAGCGGTCCCAGCCTGGACCAGGTCTTCGACGGCCTGGCCGATTTCGTGGACACACATTTCCAGCCCGGCGCCCTGCAGGCCCTGATCCGATGAGCACGCCCACCTCACGCCCGCAACGCATCGCCTGCCTCTCCACCGAAGCGGTGGAGGTGCTTTACCGCCTGGGCGCCCAGGGCCGGGTGGCCGGCATCTCGGGCTACAGCGTGCACCCGCCCCAGGCGCGCGCCGAAAAACCCAAGATCAGCGGCTTCTCCAGCATGAAGCTGGAGCGCATCCAGGCCGTGCAGCCCGATCTGGTGATCGGCTTCTCGGACCTGCAGCGCCCCCTGCTGGAGGAATGCGAGCGCGCCGGCCTGGCCACGCTCTGGTTTGACCAGCGCGATCTGGCCGGCATCCATGCCATGGTCCGCCGCCTGGGCGCCCTGGTGGAGCGCGAGGCCGAGGCCGAGGCACTCTCGCGCCAGCTGCAGCAGACCCAGGACGAGCTGGCCGCCGCGGCCGCCGCCCTGCCCTGGCGCCCGCGCGTCTATTTCGAGGAATGGGACGAGCCCATGATCTGCGGCATCGGCTGGGTGAGCGAGCTGATCCAGCTGGTCGGCGGCGAGGATGTGTTTGCCGAGCGCGCGCGGGCCGGCTTTGCGCGCGAGCGCATCGTCTCGCCCGAGGCCGTGCTGGCCGCGCGGCCCCAGCTGATTCTGGGCTCCTGGTGCGGCAAGCGCTTCGTGCCGGAGCGGGTGCTGGCCCGGCCCGGCTTTGCCGCCCTGGGCGCCCGCCTGGGCGAGATCAAATCCGCCGACATCCTGGCCCCCGGCCCCGCCGCCATCGAACGCGGCGCACGCCAGCTGCTGGCCGCCATTCAAGACACGGTGCACGCCCCCTCCTGAGACCTCTTCCTGCCCCCATCGCCATGAACCACCCCGACCTCATCCCCACCATCGCCCCGCTGGACCAGCCCGCCCTGGCCGCGGCCCTGCAGGCCCGCATCGACGGCAAGACCAAGCCCCTGGGCGCCCTGGGCCGGCTGGAAGCCCTGATGCTGCGCCTGGGCCTGGTCCTGGGCAGCGAGACCCCGCGCCTGGAGGCGCCGCAGCTGATGGTGTTTGCCGGCGATCACGGCCTGGCGGCGCGCGGCGTTTCGGCCTACCCCAGCGACGTGACCTGGCAGATGGTGGAGAACTTCCTGGCCGGCGGCGCTGCGGTGTCGGTGCTGGCCCGCCAGCATGGCCTGGCCCTGACCGTGGTGGATGCCGGCGTGGCGCACGAGTTCGCGCCGCGCGAGGGCCTGGTGATCGCCAAGATCGCCCCCGGCACGGCCGACGCCCTGGCCGGCCCGGCCATGAGCCTGGACCAGTGCGCCACCGCCATTGCCGCGGGCAAGAACCTGCTGCGCCAGCGCCCCGGCAATGCCCTGCTGCTGGGCGAGATGGGCATTGGCAACACCTCGGCCGCCGCCCTGCTGCTGGCGCGCCTGACCGATACCCCCATCGCCCAGTGCGTGGGCCGGGGGACAGGTCTTGACGACGCCCAGCTGGCCCGCAAGGTGGAAGTGCTGCGCCAGGTGCTGCAGCGCCATGGCGAGGCGGCCACGCCCCTGGGCGCGCTGGCGGCCTTTGGCGGCTTCGAGATCGCCATGATGGTGGGCGCGGTGCTGCAGGCCGCGGCCGAGCGCCGCGTGATCCTGGTGGACGGCTTCATCACCGGCAGCGCGGTGCTGGTCGCCGCCCGCCTGCAACCGGCGGTGCTGGAGCGCTGCGTGTTCTCGCATGCCTCCGAGGAATCGGGCCACCGCCGCATGCTGGAGGCCCTGGGTGCCACGCCCCTGCTGGACCTGGGCCTGCGCCTGGGCGAGGGCTCGGGCGCGGCCCTGGCCTGGCCCCTGCTCGAGTCTGCCTGCCGCATCCTGGCCGAGATGGCCAGCTTCGCCTCGGCCGGGGTCAGCGAGCGCGGCTGAAACGCCTGGGGGAAACGGGGGCGCAAACCGCCCCTGATCCCCCCACTGCGGGCCGACACAGGGGCGCCGGCCATGGTCATAATGGGTCCCACCCGACCACAGCCGCGAGGTCTTGATTCATGACGGATCTGGTATTCGCCGACGAGTTGCCCGACGCCCCCGCCGCCAAGGTGCTGGACCCCTGGGTGGTGATGATCGTGGACGACGACCCCGCGGTTCACGAGGTCACCCAGCTGGTGATGGCGGACTTCGAGTTCGCCGGTCGGCGCCTGCAGTTCATCGACGCCTACAGCGCCGTCGAGGCCCGCGACCTGCTGGCCAACCGCCGCGACATCGCCATGATCCTGCTGGACGTGGTGATGGAGAGCGAGCATGCCGGCCTGGAGCTGGCCCGCTACATCCGCGAGGAGCTGGACAACCACCATGTGCGCATCGTGCTGCGCACGGGCCAGCCCGGTCAGGCGCCCGAAGAGCATGTGATCAAGAGCTACGACATCAATGACTACAAGGAAAAGACGGAGCTCACCAAGCGCAAGCTGATCACGGTCTTCTACAACGCGCTGCGCAGCTACCGCGACATCATGATCATCGAGTCCTCGCGCCTGGCCCTGCGCCGCGCGATCGACGCGATCACCAAGGTCTACGACTCCCAGAATCTGCGCCGCTTCGCCTCGGCGGTGCTGGAGCAGGTGGGCCATCTGCTGGGCATGGATGCGCAAGGCCTGTGCGCCACCCGGGTGGCGGCTTATGCAGCCTCCCATGTGGAGGGCCGGCTCAAGGTGCTGGCGGCCACGGCCGAGTATTCGCGCCTGCTGGTGGACGAGGAGCTGCAGACCTTGCCCGAGGATGTGCGCGAGGCCCTGGACGGCGCGCTGGCACGCCAGCAAAGCCATTTCGACGCCAGCCACTTCGTGGGCTACTACCGCAGCAGCACCGGCAACGAGAGCCTGCTCTACATGGTCTTCGACGAGCCGGTGGATGCCGCCGCGCGCGAGCTGCTGGAGATCTTCTGCGCCAATGTGGCCATCACCTACGAGAGCCTGCTGCTGCGCGAGGAGATCCAGGACACGCAGCGCTCCACCGTCTACATCCTGGGTGAGGCGGTGGAGAAGCGCTCCAAGGAAACCGGCGCCCATGTGCGGCGTGTGGCCGAGCTCTCCGCCCTGCTGGGCGAGGCGGTGGGCATGAAGGCGGCCGATGTGGAGTTCCTGCGCCAGGCCGCGCCCCTGCACGATGTGGGCAAGATCGGCATCCCGGATCGCGTGCTCAACAAGCCGGGCAAGCTCGACGAAGAAGAGTGGGAGGTCATGAAGACCCATGCCCGCATCGGCTACGAGCTGCTCAACAAGAGCGACAAGCGCATCCTGCAGCTGGGTGCCACCATCGCTCACGAACACCACGAGCGCTGGGACGGCCTGGGCTACCCGCGCGGGCTCTCGGGCGAGCAGATCCATATCGTGGGCCGCATCGTGGCCCTGGCCGATGTGCTGGATGCCCTGGTCAGCGAGCGCTGCTACAAAAAGCCCTGGGGCTTTGACGAGGCCCTGGACTTCGTGCGCGCAGAGTCCGGCACCCGCTTCGACCCCAGCCTGGTGCGCCTGCTGCTCGAGCGACTGGACGAGGTGCGCGCCATCTATGAACGCTACCCCGACGCCTGAGCCGGTCAGCGCCGCCGGCCGGCTCTTCGACGAGGCCGAGAGCCGGCGCCTGGCCGAGGCGGCCCTGCGCTCCATCACCCTCTCCACCTCGCGGGTGCAGGGCGAGGCCTTCTTCCGCGTGCTGGTCAAGGATCTGGCCGCGGCCCTGGACGTGGCCTATGTGATCGCCGGCCGCCTGGTGCGCATGGAGGACGGCAGCGAGGGCATACAGACCCTGGCGGTCTGGGGCGGCGAGGACTGGCTGCCCAATATCCGCTACTCCCTGGCCGGCACGCCCTGCAGCAATGTGGCCGAGCAGAGCATGTGCTTCTACCCCTGCGGCGTGCAGCAGGCCTATCCGGACGATCTGCTGCTGGGCGAGATGGGCGCGCAGAGCTATGTGGGCACGCCCATGGTGGGCACCGACGGCAGGAGCCTGGGCATTCTGGTGGCCCTGGACAAGCGCGAGATCGATGCCGACAAGCATCTGCTGGCCCTGTCCCTGCTGTCCATCTTCGCCGCCCGCGGCGCGGCCGAGCTGCAGCACCAGGACCGCGAGGCCGTGCTGGAGCGCGAGGTCCAGGCCCGCACCGAGGAGCTGCGCCTGGCCACCACCACCCTGGTGGAACGCGAGAAGCTGGCCGCTCTGGGTGGCTTGGTGGCCGTGGTGGCGCACGAGGTGAACACGCCGCTGGGCATTGCCGTCACCGCGGCCTCGGGCATGGAGGAGTTCGCGCGTGAGCTGCAGCGCAAGCTGCAGGGCGAGAAGGTCAGCCGCAGCGAGCTGCTGGCCCTGGCCGAGCGCCTGCGCGAGGCGGCCGCCCTGGTGGGCAGCAATCTGCAGCGCGCCTCCACCCTGATGGGCGACTTCAAGACCCTGGCCGTGGACCAGGGCAGCGAGGACAGCCAGCTGCTGGACCTGCCCGAGTACCTGCGCGCCATCGTGCTGGTGCACCAGCCGGTGCTGCGCAGCGCCCGCGTGCAGGTGCAGCTGGACCTGCCCGAGCGCCTTTCCCTGCGCCTGGCGGGGGGGCTGCTGTCCCAGGTGCTCTCCAATCTGCTGCTCAATGCGGTGAACCACGCCTTCGAGCCCGAGCATGCGGCCCGCGAGGTGCACATCCGCCTGCAAGCCGATGAGCGCTGGTGCCTGCTCAGCCTGCGCGACAACGGCCGCGGCGTGAGCGCCGACCAGCGCGACCGGCTCTTCGAACCCTTCTACACCACCAAGCGCGGCGCCGGCGGCTCAGGCCTGGGCCTGCACATCGTGCAGACCCTGTGCCGACGCATGGGCGGCGAGGTCAGCCTGGACCCGCGTGAGGGCCCGGGCCTGGGCTTCCTGATCCGGCTGCCCCGCATCGCGCACTGAGCGCCAGAGGGCGCGGCCGATAATGCCGACCAGTCCCTTGAGCAGCCCCGCATGCGCCTCGTCGTCCACGAGCTCCGGCTCTTCTTCATCGCCCTGCAGTTCTTCACCCGCCTGCCCATTCCGCGCTGGGTGGGTTTCGAGCCGATCTGGCTGCAGCACTGCGCGCGCCACTTCCCCCTGGTGGGCCTGCTGGTGGGAGCTTTCTGCGCCCTGCTGCTCTGGGCCGCGCTGTGGCTGTGGACCGCGCCGGTGGCCGTGGGCCTGGCCCTGGCTGGTGGCATCTGGCTGACGGGAGGCTTCCACGAAGACGGCTGGGCCGACACCTGGGACGGCCTGGGCGGCGCGGTCTCGCGCGAGAAGGCCCTCAGCATCATGAAGGACTCGCGCATCGGCAGCTACGGCGCCCTGGCCCTGATCCTGATGCTGGGGCTCAAGGCCGCCGCGCTGCTGGCCCTGCTGGAGCAGGACGGCTGGCTGGCCCTGGCCGGCTGGATCTGGGCCCATGCGGCCTCGCGGGCCGCGCCGGTCTGGCTGATCCACAGCCTGCCCTATGCGGGCGATGCCGAGCATGCCAAGGCCAAGCCCCTGGCCACCCGCATCGGCGGCGCCGGGCTCCTCGTGGCCCTGGCCTGGGTGCTGCTGGCCAGCCTGGGCCTGCTGGCCGTGGACATGAGCTGGCTGCCCAGCCTCTGCCTGGCGGCCCTGGGCGTGGCCAGCGCCACCCTGCTGATGCAGGGCTGGCTGGACAAGCGCCTGGGCGGCTTCACCGGCGACAACCTGGGCGCCACCCAGCAGCTGGCCGAGCTGGCCGCCCTGCTGGGCTTTGCGGCGCAGTTCGCCAGCCATGGCTGAGCGCCGGCAAGACCCGGTCCCGACGCCGGACCTCTGGGTCTGGCGCCATCCGCGGCCCGAGGGCGCGACGGGGCGCTGCGTGGGCGCTGGCAGCGACCTGCCGGTGCACTGGCGCCGCGCCAAGCGCCTGGCCCGGCGCATCCAGGCCCAGGCCCGGCGCGCTCGCCTGCCGCATTGCATCCACACCTCGCCGCTGGCGCGCTGCCGCGCCGTGGGCCGCTGGCTGCGCCGCTGGGGCTGGCAGCACCGGGTGGACGCCGCCCTGCTGGAGCTGGACTTCGGCCACTGGGAGGGCAAGACCTGGCCCGCCATCGGCCAGGCCGAGGTGGACGCCTGGTGCGCGGACTTTGCCCAGCACGCGCCGGGCGGCGGCGAAAGCCTCAGCCAGCTGCTGGTGCGTGCCCGGGCCTGGCAGCCCGCGCAGCGCCCCGCCCTGCTGGTGAGCCATGGCGGCTGGATGCTGGCCCGCGCCTGGGCCGGCCCCGCCCCGCAAGAGGCCGCCGACTGGCCGGCCGCCCCGCGCTACGGCGAGCTGCGGCGCCTGGCCTGAGCTTGACCTGCCGCCCCCGCAGCGGCGAGCATGGCGCCCGGACAGCCGGGGAGACACCTCAAGATGGAACTGAACACCGTGCGCCTTTTCGTGCGCGATCTGGCCGCGGCCCGCGCCTTCTACGCCGATGTGCTGGACTTGCCGCTGCAGGCCGCCAACGCTGAGCTGGGCTATTGCGTGTTCGCCGCGGGCCGCGGCGTTACCCTGGTCGTGGAGCGGGTGGAGGCGCAGGCCGAGCCCGAGGAGCAGGCCCTGGTGGGCCGCTTCAGCGGCCTCTCCTTCGCCGTGCCGGATCTGGAGGCCCGCTACCAGGCCCTGCAAGCCCGGGGCGTGGTCTTCAGCGGTGCGCCGGAACTGCAGGCCTGGGGCGGCCGCCTGGCCACCCTGCTGGATCCGGCGGGCAATGCGCTGCAGCTGGTGCAGCTGCCCGCGGCCTGAAGCGACGGTTCAGATGGTTTGCGCCGTCAGCCGCAGGTACTTCTGCATCAGCATCTCGCGGGTCTCGACATGCTGGGGGTTCACCGGGATGCAGGCCACGGGGCACAGGGCCACGCACTGGGGCTCCTCGTGATGGCCCACGCATTCGGTGCACTTGCCCGGATCGATCTCGTAGTACTCCGCACCCATGGCGATGGCATTGTTCGGGCACTCGGGCTCGCACACATCGCAGTTGATGCACTCGTCGGTAATCATCAAAGCCATGACGCGCCCCTTACTCCGCCTTCTTGATGCGCTCGCGCAAACGTTCGAGCACCAAGGGTGAAACGAACTTGGAGACATCGCCGCCCAGGGTGGCGATCTCCCTGACGAAGGTGCTGGAAATGAACTGGTACTGGTCCGAGGGCGTGAGGAAGACGGTCTCCACCTCGGGCATCAGGCTGCGGTTCATGCCGGCCATCTGGAATTCGTACTCGAAGTCGCTCACCGCGCGCAGGCCTCGCACCACCACCTTGCCGCCATGCTCCATCACGAAGTCGCGCAGCAGGCCGCGGAAGGGGATGACCTCGACATTGGGGTACTTGGCCGCCAGCTGCTGGGCGATGTCCAGGCGCTCCTCGATGGAGAACATGGTGCGCTTGTGGTGGCCGGCGGCCACCGCAATGATCAGGCGCTCGAACAGGCGGCTGGCCCGGCGCATCAGGTCCTCATGACCGAGGGTCATGGGATCGAAGGTGCCGGGATAGACGGCGGTGAGGACGGTCACGGAGGTCAAGGGCGGTCTCCCGAGGAGGCAGCGGTGGACAGGCCCCGATTATCCGCTGCGCTGCAGCAGCTGGCTGTGGACCGCGCCGGCCCGCGCCTGGCGCTTGGGCGTCAGGCCCAGCTCGGGCGCCGGTTCCAGGGGCCGCGGCGACTCCAGATAGAGAAAGCCGCCGGGCACCAGCAGGGGCGCGGCCGCCTTGAGCGCGGCCTCGAACAGGTCCTGCTGGAAGGGCGGGTCGAGGAAGACCAGCTCGTAGCGGCCCGGGGCGCAGCGCGCCATCCAGGCCAGGGCATCGGCCTGCTCCACCTGCAGGCGGTCCTCGGCCTTGAGCCGTGTGCGGCTGGCCTTGAGGCTGCGGCAGAGCTCGGCGTCGCGCTCCAGCAGCTGCACCTCGGCGGCGCCGCGCGAGGCGGCCTCGAAGCCCAGGGCGCCGCTGCCGGCAAAAGCGTCCAGCACGCGCCAGCCGTCCAGGTCCTGGCCCAGCCAGTTGAACAGGGTTTCGCGCACGCGATCGGGCGTGGGGCGCAGGCCGGGCTTGTCGGCCACCGGAAGCTTGGAGCGCTTCCACAGGCCGCCGATGATCCGTACTTCAGCCATGAGGCGCCCCCCCACAGCCGACCGAGCGCCGGGCCGTCTCAAGCCGGCCGGCATCCCCACGGGGGATCGGCGGGTGTACTCGCACGACGAGGGCCATCATTGACGTACGGGGATGCCGCGCGCGGCCATCAGGGCCTTGGCCTCGCCCACCGTGTGCTGGCCGTAGTGGAAGATGCTGGCGGCCAGCACCGCATCGGCGCCGCCCTTCTGCACCCCATCGGCCAGATCGTCCAGCGAGCCCACGCCGCCCGAGGCGATCACGGGCACGCTCACCGCATCGCTCACCGCGCGGGTGAGGGCCAGGTCGAAGCCGCTCTTGGTGCCGTCACGGTCCATGCTGGTCAGCAGGATCTCGCCGGCGCCATGCTCGGCCATCTGGCGCGCCCAGGCCAGCACGTCCAGGCCGGTGTTCTTGCGGCCGCCGTGGCTGTAGACATCCCAGCCGCGGCCATCTTCACGACGCTTGGCATCGATCGCCACGACGATGCACTGCGCGCCGTACTTCTCCGAGGCGTCCCGGATCAGCTGCGGATTGGCAATCGCGGCGGAGTTGAAGCTCACCTTGTCTGCCCCCGCATTGAGCAGGCGCCGCACGTCCCCCACCGCGCGCACGCCACCGCCCACGGTCAGCGGGATGAAGACCTGGGAGGCCACGGCCTCGATGATGGGAAGGATCAGGTCGCGCCCATCGCTGGTGGCGGTGATGTCCAGAAAGGTCAGCTCGTCGGCGCCCTGCTCGTTGTAGCGGGCGGCGATTTCCACCGGGTCGCCCGCGTCGCGCAGCTGCTCGAAGTTGACGCCCTTGACGACGCGACCACCGGTCACGTCCAGGCAGGGAATGATGCGTTTGGCCAGCAAGCGGCGACTCCTAGTTGCCCAGCTCGTCGCTGAGCGCGTCGGCGCGGCGCTGGGCCTCGGCCAGATCCAGATCGCCGGTGTAGATGGCGCGGCCGCAGATCACGCCCGAGACGCCCTCGCGCTCGACGGCGCACAGGGCCTCGACATCGGCCAGACCGGCCAGGCCGCCCGAGGCGATCACGGGCATGGTCAGGGCCTGGGCCAGGCGCACCGTGGCCTCGATATTGATGCCGCTGAGCATGCCGTCGCGGCCGATATCGGTGTAGATCACGCCCTCGACGCCGTAGTCCTCGAACTTGCGCGCCAGGTCCACGACCTCGTGGCCGGTGAGCTTGCTCCAGCCGTCGGTGGCCACCTTGCCGTCCTTGGCGTCCAGGCCCACGAGGATGTGGCCGCCGAAGGCGCTGCAGGCGTCCTTGAGGAAGCCGGGGTTCTTGACCGCGGCCGTGCCGATGATGATGTAGCTCAGGCCGTCATCGAGATAGCGCTCGATGGTGTCCAGGTCGCGGATGCCGCCGCCCAGCTGCACCGGGATGTCGTCGCCGACCTCGCGGATGATGGCCCGGATCGCACCCTCGTTGACCGGCTTGCCCGCGAAGGCGCCGTTCAGGTCGACCAGGTGCAGGCGCCGGGCGCCGGCGTCCACCCAGCGACGGGCCATGGCGGCCGGGTCATCGCCAAAGGTGGTGGAGGCATTCATATCGCCCTGTTGGAGACGGACGCACTTGCCGTCCTTCAGGTCAATGGCGGGAATCAGCAGCATGGCCGAGATGCAGGTGGTGGTGGAAAAGAGTGGGAGGGAAAAGCGCGGATGAAGAGGATGACGGGGCGGTCCTCAAGGCTTCCACAGCAGGAAGTTGCGATACAGGGCGAGCCCCAGCGCGGCACTTTTCTCGGGATGGAATTGGGTGGCAAAAATATTATCCCGGGCCACCGCGCTGGTAAAGCACAGACCGTAGTCGGTCTCGCCCACGCTGTGGTGCGGGTCCGACGTCGTGGCATAGAAGCTGTGCACGAAGTAGAACCAGCTCTGGTCGGGCACCTCGCCCCAGACCGGGTGGGGCCGGGCCTGGCGCACGCGGTTCCAGCCCATCTGCGGCACCTTGTAACGGCTGCCATCAGGCTGGATCTGCCCGTCCAGCTGGAAGCGCTGCACCCGGCCGGGAATAAGGCCTAGGCCCGGCGTGTCCTGCTCCTCGCTGTGGTCCAGCAGCATCTGCATGCCCACGCACACACCCATCAGGGGCTTGTGCGCCGCGGCATGCAGCACGGCTTCCTTCATGCCGGATTCGGCCAGCTCGCGCATGCAGTCGCGCATCGCGCCCTGGCCGGGCAGGACCACGCGCTCGGCGGCATAGACCGCCTCGGGCTCGCTGGTGATCACGACCTCCACGCCCGAGCCCTCGGCCGCATGCAGCACGGCCTGCGAGACCGAGCGCAGATTGCCCATGCCGTAGTCGACGACGGCGACGGTGCGTTTCATGTCAGAGCGTTCCCTTGGTGGATGGAATCACGCCCGCGCTGCGCGGGTCCAGGGTCATGGCCATGCGCAGCGCGCGGCCAAAGGCCTTGAACATGGTCTCGCACTGATGGTGGGCGTTGTGACCCTTGAGATTGTCCACATGCAGGCTCACCAGGGCATGGTTCACAAAGCCCTGGAAGAACTCATAGGTGAGCTGGGTGTCGAAGGCGCCGATGGCGCCCGCGGTGAACTTGCAGTCCATCTCCAGACCCGGACGGCCCGAGAAGTCGATCACCACGCGGGAGAGCGCCTCGTCCAGCGGCACATAGCTGTGGCCGTAGCGGGTCAGGCCCTTCTTGTCGCCCACGGCTTGGGCCACGGCCATGCCCAGCGTGATGCCCACATCCTCCACCGTGTGGTGGCCGTCGATGTGCAGATCGCCTTGGGCCTCGATCTCCAGATCGATCAGGCCGTGGCGCGCGATCTGGTCCAGCATATGGTCGAAGAAGCCGATGCCGGTGTTCAGCTTGGCCTCGCCCGTGCCGTCCAGATTGACGCGCACGCGGATCTGGGTTTCCTTGGTGTTGCGGCTGACTTCCGCGATGCGGGGGGCTTGCGTGCTCATTGCAGACTCTCTTTAATTTGACCCCCTAGGGCGCCCTGGGGCGCCCGCCCCCCCGAGGGGGAGCCTGGAAGCTCGGGGCGGCCCAGCGCTTCCTTGAGGGCGGCCAGCATGGCCGTGTTTTCTTCCGGCGTGCCGATGGTCAGGCGCAGGCAGTTGGCCAGCAGGGGATGCATGGCCGAGACGTTCTTGATCAGCACGCGGCGCGCCTTCATGCCGGCAAAGACCGCGGCCGCATCGGCCACCCGCGCCAGGATCATATTGCCCTGACTCGGGAAAGCCTGCACGCCGGGCAGGGCTTGCAGGGCCGCCATCACGCGCTCGCGCTCGGCGCGCAGCCGGCGCGCCTGCTCGGCATAGACCTCGGCATGCTCCAGGGCAAAGAGGCCGGCCTCGGCATTGAGCACGCCCACATTGAAGGGCGGGCGGATCTTGTCGATCTCGGCAATCAGGCTCTGCTCGCCCATCAGGTAGCCGATGCGCACGCCGGCCAGGCCGAACTTGCTCATGGTGCGCATCACCAGCACATGGGCGTACTTAGCCAGCAGGCCCATCGCATCGCGCTCGGCAAAGGGCTGGTAGGCCTCGTCCATCACCACCAGGCTGCCCACCGCGCCCGCGGCCTGCACCAGGCGCTCGATCACGGCGGCGTCCCAGAGATTGCCGGTGGGGTTGTTCGGGTAGGCCAGATAGATCAGCGCGGGCCGCTCCTGCGCTATGGCGGCCAACATGGCGGCCTCGTCCAGCTCGAAGTCGGGCGTGAGTGGCACGCCCACGAAGTCCAGGCCCTGATAGCGCGCCGAGATGCCGTACATCACGAAGCTGGGCAGGGGCGAGAGGATCTTCGCGCCGGGGCGGCTCACCGCCATGGTCAGCATAGTGATGATCTCGTCCGAGCCATTGCCCAGGGTGATGCCGCAGCCCGAGGGCATGCCGGCATGGGCGGCCAGGGCACGGGCCAGGTCTTGCGTGCGCTCGGCCGGATAGCGGTTGATGGCCACCCGCCCCAGGCGCTCACCCAGTTGCTGCTGCAGCGCCTCGGGCAGGCGGAAGGGGTTCTCCATGGTGTCCAGCTTGATCAGGCCGGCGGCGCTCTGCACGGCATAGGCCTGGGTGGCACGCACATCCTCGCGGATGCGGGCCAGGGCCGGGTTCAGTCTCGGGTCCATGTGCTGGGGGGCTCCGTGAGCAAGGGGTTCAGGATCTGCACGCTGTCGTACTGCGCCGCGTGGGGCAGTTCCAGGCTCAGCAGGCGCTCGCAGCCCTGGGCCTTGGCAGCGGCCACGATCAGGGCGTCGGCATAGGCCAGGCCGAAACGGCTTTCAATGGACCAGGCCGACTCCACGGTGGCATGGTCCACGGCCCAAGGGTTCCAGCGCTGGTAGCGCCGCACCTCGGCCCGCGCATCGCCATTGGGCATGGGCGGCTGGATGCGGGTGGTGACCTGGCGGTAGAAGTCGTTGAGCACCTGGGTGGACACGCGGCCGGCGCGCTGCTGCCACAGGCTCATCAGCCAGCCCAGGGCGCGGGCGCGCTCGGCCGGGCGGGCGCCATCCTCGCTGAGGATGAGCACCGAGGTGTCCACGAAGACGAGGCCGCTGTTGCTCACCGGGGCGCCTCGCTGCGACTCGGGTAGGGCTGGCCGTCCGAGGCCCAGGTGCGCTCGCGGTGCAACCAGTCCTGCAGCGCCCGCTCATAGGCATCGTCCGAGCGCATCTTCTCGGCCAGCATCTCGCCCACCAGGCGCGAGACGCTGGTATTGCGCCGCGCCGCTTCCAGCCGCGCCCACTCGGCCACGCTGTCTTCCATGGTCACGGTCACGTTCTTCATGATGGCTGGAAATTTAACACGAAGTTCGTGTTGCACGAAGTTCGTGACCACAAATCCATGCACCCTGCTGACGCTTCCTTGACCTCAAGTTAGCTTGGGATTGCAGAGTGCGGCTTCCACCCCCGCCTTCCGTGCTCACCATGACCCACCTATCGCTCCTGCGTCCCGCCACACCCGACCTGCAACACCGGCTCAAGCACCTGAGTCGCCTGGAACCTGAATATGGCCTCATGCTCAGCAACCACCTGCCCATGGCGCTGGCCGCCCTGGATGCCATGGGCGCCTCGGCCCAGCGCCTGGACGAGTTCACCGCGGATTACCGCCGTACTCATGGACTGCGCGAAACGGCCCCGGCTGATGAACCGCGCCAGCCCCTGCCCCGGGACTGGGCCGCGCTGCTGGGCAGCTTCGATGACCCGCAAGGCCTGCTGCGTGCCGCCTTGGCCCGCCTGCTGGCCGAGCACGGCCGCCTCGCCCTGCTGACCCACACCCTGCCCCTGCTGCTGGAAAGCCCAGGCGCGGCCGCCTTCCACGGGCTGATACGCAGCGCCCACGCCCTGGAGTCAGGCATTGACGAAGAGCTGCTGGAGGCCTTGGCCTACTGGGGCCGACGCTGGCTGCCGCTGCCGGCAGCCCCCGCAGCGATCGACAGCCTGGGCGGCGCAGATGCGGGCTCGGCGTGGCTGTACAAGCTGGACCAGGCCCGGGTGCGTGATGAGGCGAGCTGGCACTCCGACGCCCGGCTGATCTCTCAGCGCATGCTGGGTGCCAGCCGTCTGAGGGCCTACCAGGACTGGGCACGCGCCCTGCCCCCGGTTAGCGCGGCGGCGGAGGCCGACTGGCTTGCACAGCTGGCGCGGGCCAGCGCTCAGCGCTACCTGCGCAGCGGCCACTTCACCGTGCTGCACATGGTCACAGGCCTGCGCGCCGCCGCCGTGCTGCGCGAGGCCGGCCCCCGCCTGGGTGCCACGCTGCAGCAGCGCTTGCTGGAGGCCCTGGCCGCCGCCAGCCTGAGCGCGGGTCTGCCGCTGGCTGAGCCTGACAGCGCCGCGGTCGCCCAGGAAGACAAGGTAGACAACTGGCCCGAGCTCCTGGCCTTGGCCTGCACGGCTGACAACGATCACACAATCAAGCTGATCCACGCCTTGGCCTGGTGGCAGGAGCGCCGGCCCGACCCGCTCTGGGGCCGCTGCGCCCGGCGCGCCCTGGGCGGACTCAGCGCTTGAGCCGCATCTCCGCCGCCCGCGCATGCCCCTGTAGGCCCTCGCCATAGGCCAGCTCGGCGGCGATGGGGCCCAGCACCTGGGCGCCGGCCTCGCTGACCTCGATCAGGCTGCTGCGCTTCTGGAAGTCGTAGACGCCCAGGGGCGAGGAGAAGCGCGCGGTGCCCGAGGTGGGCAGCACATGGTTAGGGCCGGCGCAGTAGTCGCCCAGGCTTTCGCTGGTGTAGGCACCCAGGAAGATGGCGCCGGCATGGCGCAGCAGGGGCTCCCAGCGATGCGGGTCGCGGCTGGACACCTCCAGATGCTCGGGCGCAATCCGGTTGCTGATCTCGCAAGCCTCCTCCATGGAGCGGGTCTGTATCAGGGCGCCACGGCCCTCCAGCGAGGCACGGATCACATCGCGACGCGGCATGGTGGGCAGCAGGCGCGCGATGGACTCGCGCACGCGGGCGATGTAGTCGGCATCGGGGCAGAGCAGGATGCTCTGCGCCAGCTCGTCATGCTCGGCCTGGCTGAAGAGGTCCATGGCCACCCAGTCCGGCGGGGTCGTGCCATCTGCCAGCACCAGGATCTCGCTGGGGCCGGCAATCATGTCGATGCCCACCTGGCCGAACACATGCTTCTTGGCGCTGGCCACATAGGCATTGCCGGGGCCGGTGATCTTGTCCACGCGCGGCACGGTGGCTGTGCCGTAAGCCAGGGCCGCCACGGCCTGGGCGCCGCCGATGGTGAAGGCGCGGTGCACGCCCGCCACATAGGCAGCGGCCAGCACCAGAGGATTCTTCTCGCCACGCGAGTCCTTGGACGCGCCATCCCTGCGGGCTGGCGTGGGTACCACCATCACGATCTCGGGCACGCCGGCCACCTGGGCCGGGATGGCGTTCATCAGCACGCTGCTCGGATAGGCCGCCTTGCCGCCCGGCACATAGATGCCCACGCGGTCCAGCGGGGTCACTTTTTGCCCCAGCAGGGTGCCGTCCTCGTCGCGGTAGCTCCAGCTCTGGCCGCAGGCGGCCTTCTGCTTCTCGTGGTAGCTGCGCACCCGGGCGGCGGCGGCCTCCAGGGCCTGGCGCTGGGCCGGGGTGATGGCCTCGAAGGCGGCCTTGAGTTCCTCGCGCGTGAGCTCCAGCGCGCCCAGCTGCTCGGCCGACACGCCGTCGAAACGGGCGGTGTATTCCAGCACGGCGGCATCGCCGCGGGCACGCACATCGGCCAGGATCTCGGCCACCCGGGTCTCGATGGCGGCATCGGTCTCGGCCGACCAGTGCAGCACGCGCTGGAACTCGGCTTCGAACTCGGGGCTGGCGGTGCTCAGCTGGCGCAGATTGAGAGGGGTCGTCATCGCGATCTCACTTCGGAATGGCGGTGGCAAAGGCGTCGATCAGCGCGCGCAGCGGCGCGCGCTTGAGCTTGAGCGAGGCCTGGTTGACCACCAGGCGGGAGGAGATGTCCATGATGCGCTCCACCTCCACCAGCTTGTTGGCACGCAGGGTGCTGCCGGTGGAGACCAGGTCCACGATGGCATCGGCCAGGCCGGTCAGCGGCGCCAGCTCCATGGAGCCGTAGAGCTTGATCAGGTCCACATGCACGCCCTTGTCGGCAAAGTGCTGGCGGGCGATCTGGGTGTACTTGGTGGCCACGCGCAGGCGCGAGCCCTGCTTGACGGCGCTCTCGTAGTCGAAATCGGCGCGCACCGCCACGCTCATGCGGCACTTGGCGATGTTCAGGTCCAGGGGCTGGTACATGCCGGCCAGACCATGCTCGATCAGCACGTCGCGGCCGGCCACGCCCAGGTCGGCACCGCCGTACTGCACATAGGTGGGCACGTCGGAGGCGCGCACCAGCACCACGCGCACATCCTCGCGGTTGGTGGGCAGGATGAGCTTGCGCGAGGTTTCGGGGTCTTCGAGCACCTCGATGCCGGCGGCCTTCAGCAGCGGCAGGGTTTCTTCGAAGATGCGGCCTTTGGACAGCGCCAGGGTGATCATGATTGCTTGTCGTCCTTCTGCTCGGGGGAGGAGGACGGCAGCGAGTCACCAGCAGGCGCGGCGCATCACCGCCATCCGCCTAGACGGATGGGGTGTTCAGGGATGGTGATGGGCCGCCGGCGTGGCCGCGGCTTCGGTCGGGGTGAGGGTCTTCATCGACAGCGCGTGGATCTGCTCGCGCATGCGGTCGCCCAGGGCCTGGTAGACCCGTTGATGACGGCGCACCCGGTTCAGCCCCTCGAACTCGGTGGAGACGATGGTGGCGAAGAAATGCCGGCCGTCGCCTTCCACCTGCAGCTGCTCGCAGCGCAGGCCATCGGCAATGTATTGCTGGACTTCGGCGGGGGTGGGATCGGCCATGATGGTCCGCATTCTAGCGGCTGGTGTTTACCCGCGGATTTTGTAGCCCTTGCGCAGCAGCTCCAGCGCGATGGCCGACACCACCACGAAGGCCGTGCCCACGATGGCCAGGCTGATCCAGGGCGAGACATCGCTGATGCCGAAGAAGCCCCGGCGGAAGCCGTCGATCATGTAGAAGAAAGGGTTCAGGTGGCTGATGCCCTGCCAGAAGGGCGGCAGCGACTTGATCGAATAGAACACGCCCGACAAGAAGGTCATGGGCATGATGATGAAGTTCTGGAAGGCCGCCATCTGATCGAACTTCTCGGCCCAGAGGCCGGCAATCAGGCCCAGGGCGCCCAGCATGCCCGCGCCCAGGGCCGCGAACACCAGAATCCACCACGGCTCGGCAAAGCTGGGCGGCGCAAACCACACCGTCACCAGGAACACGCCCGTGCCCACGGCCAGGCCGCGCACCACCGAGGCGCCCACATAGGCCATGAACCAGGCCCAGTGCGAGAGCGGCGTGACCAGCAGAAAGACCAGATTGCCGGTGATCTTGCTCTGGATCAGGCTGGACGAGCTGTTGGCAAAGCTGTTCTGCAGCACGCTCATCATCACCAGGCCGGGGATCAGGAAGCTGGTGTAGCCCACCGCGTCATAGACCTTCACATGGTCTTCCAGCACATGGCCGAAGATCAGCAGGTAGAGCACGGCGGTGAGCACCGGCGCGGCCACGGTCTGGAAGCTCACCTTCCAGAAACGCAGCACTTCCTTGTAGAACAGCGTCCGGGCGCCCTGCAATTTGATGGCGCTCATGCACCCACTCCTTGTTCTGCGCCGTTCATGATTTCCAGGAACACGTCTTCCAGATCGGCGCGGCCGATCTCCAGGTCTTCCACCGGCACCTGGGCGGCGCGCAGCGTGGCCAGCATGGCCTCCACCTCGGCGGCGTCATGCGCCTTGATCTGCACGATGCGACCGGTCACGCGCGAGTGCTCGCGCAGCGCCGGCGGCAGGGCCGCATCGGTCTTGAAGCGCAGCATGGTGGAGGCCCGGCCCGAGAGCAGATCGCTGGTGCGATCCAGCGCCACAACACGGCCCAGCTTGAGCATGGCGATGCGGTGGCACAGGGCCTCGGCCTCTTCCAGATAGTGGGTGGTGAGCAGCACCGTGTGGCCCTCGCGGTTCAGGCGCGCGATAAAGGCCCAGAGCGTCTGGCGCAGCTCCACGTCCACGCCCGCGGTGGGCTCGTCCAGCACGATGACCGGCGGGCGATGCACCAGGGCCTGGGCCACCAGCACGCGGCGCTTCATGCCGCCCGAGAGCTGGCGCATATTGGCCTTGGCCTTGTCGGCCAGACCCAGGTTCTCCAGCAGCTCGTCGATCCAGGCGCCATTGCCCTTGACGCCGAAATAGCCGCTCTGGATCTCCAGGGCCTCGCGCACATTGAAGAAGGGGTCGAACACCAGCTCCTGCGGCACGATGCCCAGGGCGCGGCGGGCGGCGGCATAGTCGCCCACCACATCGTGGCCCATCACTTTGACGCTGCCGCCGCTGGCCTGGGACAGGCCGGCCAGGATGGAGATCAGGCTGGTCTTGCCCGCGCCGTTGGGGCCCAGCAGGCCGAAGAACTCGCCGGGCTGGATGTCGAAGGAAACGCCGTCCAGGGCGCGCACAGCGCCGCCCCGGTAGGTCTTGCTGACGTTCTGGAAGGAGATAGCCGGCGGACCGGACCGTGGGGGTGACATGGGCATGATGGCGGCGGATTGTAGGGAGGGCCGGCGCGGCCTGCTGGCGCGCCAGCATTTCCCTTCTTTTGCTGCAATCGTTCCGATCTGTGCCTTTCTCGCGTCAAAGCGCACGGCAAAGAGCGCAGATCGCCACTTAAAGGGTTTGCCCGCAAGTTCCTGGCTGGGAAGCCCCCGCGCTTGATGACAGAATCGGCGCCCATGGTCGTCAAGAAACCGCGCCGTACCGCCGAGCGCATCCTCGAAGTCACGCTGGATCTCTTCAATCGCTTCGGCGAACCCAATGTCTCGACCACGCTGATCTCGGCCGAGCTGAACATCAGCCCCGGCAATCTCTATTACCACTACCCGGCCAAGGACGAGCTGATCAACGCCCTGTTCGGGGCCTATGAGCGCGAGCTCAACCAGCTGCTGGGCGCGGCCGACCATGTGCGCCATGTGGAAGACGCCTGGCTGTTTCTGCACATGCTGATCGAGCTGATCTGGAAGCACCGCTTCCTCTACCGCGACCTCAACGATCTGCTCAGCAAGAACCGCAAGCTGGAAACCCATTTCCAGGAACTGCTGGACCGCAAGGGTCAGGCCATGCGCGCCCTGCTCTCGGGCCTGCAGCTGGGCGGCGCCATCCCGCGCCTGGAGCCGCGCGAGGCCGGTCCGCTGGCCGAGTCCATGGTGGTGCTGCAGAGCTACTGGCTGAGCTATGAATATGTGCGCGACCCGCGCCACGCCCTGGAACCCGACCGCGCCGGCACCGCCCTGATGCGCGGAGCCTTCCATGTGCTCAGCCTGCTGCTACCCTATCTGGAGCCCGGCTCGCGCGAGCATCTGCTGGGCCTGGCCGAGAAATACCGCTGAGCCGCAGCAGCAGGCACGCTGCCGGCCCCACAACAGGAGACGACGATGGCCAAGTGGACCGCCTTTCCCTATGACAACAGCGCCTTCCGCTACGACGCCGCCGCGCTGAAGAAGCACTGGGCCCGTCTGCATGCCGGCGACGCCGAGCCCTGGCCCAAGGACACGGCCGTGCAGCAGGCCTGGATCCACTTCCATGCCGGCGAGTTCCAGCTGGCCCATGAGGCCGGCTTGGCCGCCGGCCCGGCCGGCATCACCGTGGCCAACAAGGCCCAGGCCATCTACGCCAACTACCTGGAAAAGAAGGAAAAGGCCAAGCTGGAGATGTTCCTGGCCGTGGCCGAGCGGGCCGAGGCCCAGCAGGCCGAGGAACCCAGGAACGCCAACGCCTTCTACTGGCAGGCCTATGCCATCGGTCGCTACGGCCAGGGCATCAGCGTGGCCAAGGCCCTGGCCCAGGGCCTCGGCAGCAAGGTCAAGACCGCGCTGGAGACCACCATCCAGCTGGCGCCCAAGCATGCCGACGCCCATATCGCCCTGGGCGCCTTCCACGCCGAGGTGATCGACAAGGTGGGCAAGCTGCTGGGCAAGACCCAGGGCGCCGACACCGCCACCGGCCTCAAGATGTTCGAGCAGGCGCTCAAGCTCAATCCGGGCAGCGCCATCGCCATGATCGAGCGTGCCAACGGCCTGGTCATGCTGGAAGGTGACAAGCGCCTCAAGGAAGCCGAAGCGCTCTATGCCGATGCCGCGGCCTGCCAGCCCATGGACGCCATGGAGTGCCTGGACGTGGAACTGGCGCGGGAAGAGCTGGAAGACTGAAGACCGGGCCGGGCTCGGTCAGTCCTGCCCCGGCCGCCCCATGCAGGACATGGGGCGGCGCTCGGGCCGCGTCGCCCGACCCACCGGGCCGGGCTCGGTCAGTCCTCGCCCCAAGGCAGCATCAGGGTCAGCAGGAGCAGCTTGTTGAACTCGGGTCCGAAGCCGCGCACCACGGCCGCCGGATCGGGGCAGAGCTGGTCATCAGCGATCAGGCCGAACTGCACCTGGCCCGCATAGGTCAGCACCGAGACGCCCAGGCCGATATCGCCGGACTGCGGCACCCAGAACATCACCCGCTCCACGGTGGAGCCGCAGAACTTCAGCGGCTGATCCGGCCCCGGCACATTGGTCATCACCGCCGTGGCCTTGCGGGCAAAGAGATTGAGCATGGCGTGCTGCACCGGCTTGATCAGCAGGCCGGCCACCGAGAGCAGGCCGAAGGCCAGCACCGGCTGGAAGCTGCCCTTGAGCTCCTGCATGCGGGTCTTCACCGCATAGAGCCGCTCCACCGGATTGGCAATACCGATCGGCAGCACCAGGGGCACCAGGCCAAAGCGGTTGCCCAGCTGGTAGGCCTTCTCCAGGGGCCGCAGATTCACCGGCACCATGGCGCGGATCTCCTTGCCCGTGGGGTCCTCGCCGCGCTCGGCCAGATAGGCGCCGATGGCGCCGGCCACGCAGGACAGCAGCACGTCGTTGACCGAGGCGCCCAAGCCCTTGCCCACCGCCTTGACCGCCTCCAGCGGCAGCGGGTCGGCCCAGGCCACCTGCTTGCGCGCGCCGGGCTTGCCCTTGAGCGAGGTGGGAGAGTCATCCGGCATCAGGGCGAACGCGGCGACATCGCTCACCGCCTGGTAGCCCATGCGCGCCATCTCCAGCGAACCGTCCAGCGGATCGGGCGGGTTCACCAGGGTCTGCATGCCGCGCGCCGCGCCGGCCCCGGCCAGGCGTATGGCCTTGATGCTGGCCTGGCTGATGGGGCGCAGCAGGGCGTCGGTGAGCCAGTCCTGGTCATCGCGGGGCTGCTGCTCACGCCGCGGCGGAGCCTTGCCGCCGTCGGTGATGGAGAGCATCACCGAGATCAGGGCGATGCCGTCGGCAATGCAGTGGTGGATGCGCACGATCAGGGCGCTGGCGCCCTCCTCGTAATCTTCCACCAGCTGGATCTGCCACAGGGGCCGGGCCGGATCCAGGGGCGTGGCGGCCAGCTCACCCACCCGGGTCTGCAGCGCGCGCTCGGCCGTCTCGCCGCGGCGCGGCAGCAGGATCTCGGCCTGCACATGGTGGGCGATGTCGAAGTCCTCATCCTCCACCCACTGCGCACCCAGGGCGTCTTCCACCACCTTCTGGCGAAAGCGGGTGTACTGCAGCAGCCGGGCTTCCACCCGCTCGCGCAGCGCGGCCAGCGACAGGCGCGGCCGCATCACCCAGACCCCGACGATCATCATCAGATTGGCCTCGGTGTCCATGCGCAGCCAGGCGGTATCCACCCGCGACATGCGTTCGAGCTGTGCTGCCAAACCTGCCTCCTTGTGCTTGTGCCAGCCGGCACTTTCTTAGAGTACCGCCCCCAGACAATGCTGGGTAACATCGCCGCCGTCCATACCGATCAACACCAAGCCCGTTCCAGGGAGACATGATGAGCCTGAAAGACCAGTTCGAAGCCGCCGTGGCGCAGTCCAAGAGCCTGCCCGAACGTCCGGACAATATGACCCTGCTCAAGATCTACGCGCTCTACAAACAGGCCAGCAGCGGCGATGTCGAGGGCTCGCGCCCGGGCTTCACCGATATGGTGGGCCGCGCCAAGTACGACGCCTGGGCCGGCCTCAAGGGCACCGGCGCTGACGAGGCGATGCAGCAGTACATCGACCTGATCGAATCACTGAAGTAAGACCACCCCCTACCGGCTGCGCCGGCCCCCTCAAGGGGGCACGTTCGGCCGACCGGCCAAGCCGGATCGGCGAACGTCGCTCGCTAAGACCAAGACAGGCATTCAGCCCGTCTTGGTCTTTTTCGTTGGGGCAGCCTTTTTCTTGGCGGCCGGCTCGGCCGCCAGCAGCGCGTCCAGCGCGCCCTCGATCTCGCGCTCGATCTGGCCCTTGAAGGCGCCCAGCAGCAGGCCCAGCCTGGCGCTCAGAGCGAAGTGATCGGGCGCCACGATCAGCTGGCCCTTGACCCCCGAGCGCACGAATTCCACCGTGTCGCTGGTCTCGCCTTCCAGCACCGTGCAGTCCATATCGAACTTGGACTCGGCCTGCTCGGCCCAGGCCCAGGCAATCTCGCGGGCACGCGCCAGGCCCAGGCTGTGGTCTCGGTGGATCTTGATATCGGCCATCAGGGGCTACTCCTTGTGCTGAGTTGTTGGCGGCGCTGGGCCTTGGGCAAGTCTGCCAGACGCCGGACCTCGGCGTAAAAACGCGGCCAGTCGCGCCCGCAGCGCTCGAACAAGGCCTCGAAATCCGGCACCAGGCCCAGATAGGCCGCCTGTATGGCCAGGCTGGCATTGTTGGCGCCGGCCAGCCAGCCGGCATAGCCGGACTGCAGGGCCGGCTCGGCGCGCAGCTGGGCAAAGAGCTCGGCCTTGGCCGCGCGCTTGCCGGCCTCGTCCAGCGGGCCCGCATACAGGGCCTGCAGCCGGACGCGGTAGTCCAGGGTCAGGGCGCGGAAGCGCTCGCGCCGCTCCTGGCCGCGGCGGTAGGTCTCACGCGCCGCGGCGTCGCCCTGGGCCGCCAGCCAGGCCGCCACGCCCAGACGCTCCACCGCTGTGGCAAAGGCCTCGTTGAACTCGGTATCGTCCGGCGCATAGGCCACCTGGTGCGCCAGCTCATGGAAGACCATGCGTGCCAGCTCGCCCTCGGGGTAGCGGATGAAGGTGTTGAGCAGAGGGTCGCCGCCAAACAGCCAGCTCCAGCCCAGGGTGGAATAGGCCGGCACGCCGTAGACCAGCACGTCCAGGCCCTCGTCGCGGCGCAAGGCCGCGGCAAAGGCCTCGGCCTCGGCCTGATCGAAGAAGCCGCGGTAGCCCGCGCAGCCCATCACCGGATAGCACCAGGTCTTGAGCTGAAGGCTCAGCGCGGGCGTGGCCACCACATTCCAGACGGCGGCGCCGCGCCCCAGATCCGCATAGCGGCGGTAGCTGGCGTTGTCCGGCAGGGCCAGCTCGCGCGAGGCAAAGTCGCGGATACGCTGGCTCAGGCGCAGGCGCTCGGCCAGTTCGGGCGCCAGGGTCGGCTCCTGCAGCAGGCGCTCCACGGGCTGGGCCGCACCCACCAGGCGCAGATGGCCGGAGGCCGCCTGGCCCAGATAGCCGATCTGGGCACAGCCCGAGAGCAGCAGCGCCGTCCCAGCCACCAGCCCGGTCAGACCGGCCCGTCCGAGCCGCTTCATGCGCCGGCGGGCTCCACCTCAACCAGGCAGTCGTAGAAGCTGGGCGCCTGACCCAGATCGGTGAGGCGCTGGTGGGTCACCTCGTTGACATTGCTGCCGCGCGGGCCGAGCTTGCGCCACCACACGCCCAGGCCGTTGACCACGCCGGGCCGCGCACGCTCGCTGATGCGAGCCGTGCAGTGGTAGCTGCCACGCTCGTTGAACACGCGCACCAAGCCACCATCGGCCAGACCGCGCGCCGCGGCATCGCTGGCATGGATCTCCAGCAGGGGCTCGCCCTCGATATCGCGCAGGCTCTTGACGTTGACGAATGATGAATTGAGGAAGTTGCGCGCCGGCGGCGAGATCATGGCCAGCGGGAAGCGCCGCGCCAGCTCGGGCGTGGAGCGGGCGCTCTCGTAGTTGGGCACATAGTCGGCCCCGCCGGCCTGGGCCTTGCCGCTGGGCGTGAAGAAGCCGCCCTCGGCAAAGGGCGCCTCCTTCAGCGGCAGGCTCTGCCAGCCCTGCGCGGCCAGGGCCTCGAAATCGATCTCGACCGTGAAGGCCTGGCGGGCCAGCTGCTCATCGCTCTCGGCGAAGCAGGCTTCGGTGAAGCCCATGCGGGCGGCCAGCTCGCGGAAGATCTGGGTGTTGGGCTTGGCCTCGCCCAGCGGCGCCACGGCCGGGTGGTTGATCAGCACATCGGTGTGGCCGTAGCTGGTGTGCACATCCAGATGCTCCAGCTGGGTGGTGGCGGGCAGCACATAGTCGGCCAGATCGGCCGTATCGGTCATGAAATGCTCCAGCACCACGGTGAAGAGATCGGCACGCTGGAAGCCCTTGACCACCTTGGGCGACTCCGGCGCCACCGCCACCGGATTGCTGTTGTAGACGATCAGGGCCTCGACCTGGGGGCCGAAGTCCGCGCTGCTCTCGCGCAGCAGATCGTCACCGATGGTGCTCATATTGATGCTGCGCGGCTGGCGGCCGGCCAGCAGCTCGGGCCGGTCCAGGGCGGCGGTGTTCTTGTAGGCCGCAAACCAGCCGGAGCTGGAGAGCAGCAGACCGCCCGCGCGGTGGCGCCAGGCGCCGGTCAGGCAGGGCAGCAGGGCGATCAGGCGCACCGCATTGCCGCCGCCGCGCACGCGCTGCATGCCGTAGTTCAGGCGGATGGCGGCGGGCGCTTCGAGGGCATTGCGCTGGCCATAGTCGCGCGCCAGGCCGCGCACCTCGTCCGCGCTGATGCCGCAGACCTCGGCCACGCGCTCGGGCGGCCAGGCCAGGGCCTTGGCGCGCAGTTCCTCCCAGCCTTCCACATGGCGGCCGAGGTAGTCATGGTCCAGCCAGTCGTGCTGGATCAGCTCGTGCATCAGGCCCAGGGCCAGGGCGCCATCGGTGCCGGGCAGCAGGGCAATGTGCTGATGGCATTTGTCCGCGGTCTCGGTCTTGCGCGGGTCGATGCAGATCAGCTTGGCGCCCTCGCGCTTGGCCTTGTTGGCATAGGTCCAGAAATGCAGGTTCGAGGCTATCGAGTTGCTGCCCCAGATCAGGATCAGCCGGCTCTCCGCGAAGAAGGGCAGGTGCATGCCCACGCGGTTGCCATAGGTGGCATTCAGGGCCGCAGCGCCGGCCGAGGCGCAGATGGTCCGCTCCAGGCGCGAGGCGCCCAACTTGTTGAAGAAACGCGCCGACATGCCCTCGCCCTGCAGCAGGCCCATGGTGCCGGCATAGCTGTAGGGCAGGATGGCCTCGGGATTGCGCGCCGCAATCGCCTTCAGGCGCGCGGCGATATCGTCCAGGGCGGCCTCCCAGCTCACCGACACGAAGCGCGGCGCCTCGGTCTTGGCGCTGATGCGCTTCAGGGGCTGGAGCAGGCGCTCGGGGTGGTAGGTGCGCTCCGGATAGCGCGAGACCTTGGTGCACAGCGCGCCATGGGTGCTGGGGTGATCGGCCTGGCCCTGCACCTTGACCACCCGCCCGTCCTCCACCGTGATGCGCAGGGCACAGGTATCGGGACAGTCATGCGGGCAAGCCCCCTTGACGATGCGTGGCGTGGCGGCGATGGCGGCGGCGGAATTCATGCGTGAACTATTGCATAGGGTGGGCCAGGGCGAGGCGGGCGGCGCGGGCCGGGCAGCCGAGAGCGGGGCCGGTGCTCGCACAATCGCGGATTATTCCTTGCCCACCCAAACCATTGCTCTCTGAGGGAGTGCCGCGTGCGTAGAAGACAAAGCCTGACCACCCTGGCCAGCCTGGCCCTGGCCCCCCTGTGGGCGCGGGCGCAGGAACGCCGCCGCATCGTGCTGGGCCAGTCCTGCCCGCTCACCGGCCCGGCCGCCCAGCTGGGCCTGCAGATGCAGGCCGGCGCCAAGGTCTTCTTCGACAGCGTCAACGCGGCCGGCGGCATCAACGGCCTGCCCATCGAGCTGCGCAGCCTGGACGACGGCTACGAGCCCGAGCGCTGCAAGGCCAATACCGAGAAGTTCATCGCCGAAGATGTGCTGGCCCTGTTCGGCTATGTGGGCACGCCCACCTCGCTGGCCGCCCTGCCCCTGGTGAACCAGCACAAGCTGCCCTTCTTTGCCCCGCTCACCGGCGCCGAGGCGCTGCGCGAGGCCGGCAACCGCTGGGTCTTCCATCTGCGCGCCTCCTATGACGACGAGACCGCCCTCATCGTCAAGCAGCTCACGCAGCTGGGGCTGAACAAGATCGGCGTCTTCCACCAGAACGACGCCTATGGCCGCGCCGGCCTGGACGGCGTGCAGCAGGCCCTGCTGGCCCGCAAGCTCGCCCCCCAGGGCGTGGCCACGGTGGAGCGCAACAGCGTGAACGTGGCCGCCGCGGTCAAGACCCTGGTGGCAGCCAAGCCCGACGCCATCGTGATGGTCAGCGCCTACAAGAGCTGCGCCGCCTTCATCCGCGAGGCCCGCAAGGCCGGCTATGGCGGCGTGTTCTACAACGTCTCCTTCGTGGGCACCCAGGCCCTGTCGGACGAGCTGGGCAAGGAGGCCCTGGGCGTGGTGGTCAGCCAGGTCATGCCCTACCCCTTCGGCAACGCCACCGGCGTGGTGGCCGAGTACCAGGCCGCCCTGCAGCGCGCCGGTGGCGATCTCAAGCCCAACTACACCAGCATCGAGGGCTATCTGGCCGCCAAGGTGCTGTGCGAGGGTCTGCGCCGCATGGCCCGCCCCAGCCGCGAGGGCCTGGTCACAGCCCTGGAAACCATGGGCAACTACAACGCTGGCGGCTTCAGCGTGCGCTTCGCCCCCGGCCGCCACGAGGCCTCCAGCTTCGTCGAGCTCTCCATGCTCACGGGCGACGGCAAGGTCCGCCGCTGAGCGCAGCGGCACAGGGGCTGCGCAGGCGCTGAGCGCCTGCAGGCGCGCACCCCCACGGGTACACTGGCTGCACACGCGGCCCGGGCTCCGTGCCGGGCCGCCCGCCTACACGGAGTGCCGCCATGAAGCTGATCGATTCCATCCTGGCCGATGCCCCCAGCATCGCCACCCTGCGACGAGACATCCACGCCCATCCGGAGCTGTGTTTCGAGGAAGAACGCACCGCCGACGTGATCGCCCGTGCGCTTACCGAATGGGGTATTCCCGTGCACCGCGGCCTGGGCAAGACCGGGGTGGTGGGCATCGTCAAGAACGGCAGCTCGGATCGCGCCGTGGGCCTGCGCGCCGACATCGACGCCCTGCCCATGACCGAGCACAACCACTTCGCCCACGCCAGCAAGCACCCGGGCAAGATGCACGCCTGCGGTCATGACGGCCACACCGCCATGCTGCTGGCCGCGGCCAAGCACCTGGCCAAGCACCGCAACTTCGACGGCACCGTCTACCTGGTCTTCCAGCCCGCCGAAGAAGGCGGCGGCGGCGCCCGCGAGATGATCAAGGACGGCCTGTTCGAGAAGTTCCCCATGGAGGCCATGTTCGGCGCCCACAACTGGCCGGGCATGGCGGCCGGCCAGTTCGCCGTGAGGAGCGGCCCGGTCTTCGCCTCCAGCAACGAGTTCAAGATCACCATCCGCGGCAAGGGCTCGCACGCCGCCCTGCCCCACAACGGCATCGACCCGGTGCCGGTGGCCTGCCAGATGGTGCAGGCCTTCCAGACCATCATCACCCGCAACAAGCGTCCCATCGATGCCGGCGTGATCTCGGTGACCATGATCCACACCGGCGAGGCCACCAATGTGGTGCCCGACAGCTGCGAGATCCAGGGCACGGTGCGCACCTTCACGATCGAGGTGCTGGACCTGATCGAGCGCCGCATGAAGGCCATCGCGGAGGCCACGGCCCAGGCCTTCGAGGCCACGGTGGAGTTCGAGTTCAGCCGCAACTACCCGCCTACCACCAACCATCCCAAGGAGACCGAGTTCGTGCGCTCGGTGCTCGGCGATATGGTGGGCGCGCAGAACGTGCACGAGTTCGAGCCCACCATGGGCGCCGAGGACTTCAGCTACTACCTGCTGGAAAAGCCCGGCTGCTACTTCCTGATCGGCAATGGCGATGGCAGCCACCGCGAGGGCGGCCACGGCATGGGGCCCTGCATGCTGCACAACCCCAGCTACGACTTCAATGACGAGCTCATCCCCCTGGGCGGCTCCATGTGGGTGCGCATGGCCGAGACCTGGCTGAACTCGCCCAAGCCCTGAGATGAGCGCCGCCCCCCATTTCGCGCAAAGCTACGCCGAGGCGCGCCAGAAGTTCCTGGCCGCGGCCGAGGCCGCCGGCCTGGATGTGCAGCCGCACTGGCATCCCCTGCTGGGGCGCGAAGGTGAGCGCCTGGCCATGGATGTGGCGCTGCAGGGCGATCCGCGCTCGCAGCGCCTGCTGATCCTGAGCAGCGCCTGCCATGGGGTGGAGGGCTTCTGCGGCTCGGGCGTGCAGGTGGCCCTGCTGCGCGACGAGCGCTGGCGCGCCGCTGTGGCGGCCTCGGGCGTGGCCGTGCTCTACATCCACGCCCTGAACCCGCATGGCTTCTCCTGGTGGCGCCGCGTCACCCAGGAAGGCGTGGACCTGAACCGCAACTTCCTGGACTTCGCCCATCACCAGGCCCTGCCGCAGAACCCCGGCTACGACGAGATCGCCGGCGCCCTGGTGCCGTCCCAATGGCCGCCCACGGCGGCCAACGAAGCGCAGCTGATGGCCTATGCGGCCCGTCACGGCGAGCGCGCCCTGCAGACCGCCATCACCGGCGGCCAGTACCGCCACGAACTGGGCCTGTTCTACGGCGGCCAGGCCCCCACCTGGAGCAACATCACCCTGCGCCATGTGCTGGAAGACCATGGCCGCCACGCGCACCAGATCGCCTGGATCGATCTGCACACGGGCCTGGGCCCCACAGGCCATGGCGAGCGCATCTTTGCCTGCCGCGACGATGCCGCCGCCCTGGCCCGCGCCCGCGCCTGGTGGGGCCCCGAGGTCACTTCCATCTACGACGGCAGTTCCAGCTCCGCCCTCTTGCAGGGCCTGATGTGGAACGCCATCTTCGACGCCTGCCCCCAGGCCGAGTACACCGGCATCGCGCTGGAGTACGGCACCCTGCCCCTGCCCCAGATGATCGAAGCCCTGCGCGCCGACCACTGGCTGGAGGCCCACCCCGAGGCCCCGGCCGAGCAGGCCGCGCAGATCAAGCGCCAGATCCGCGATGCCTTCTATGTGGACACCGAGGCCTGGAAGCAGCAGATCCTTGAACAGGCCCATCAGGCCGCACACCAGGCGCTGGCCGGTCTGAGCGCGCCCGGCGGCTGAAGCACGCCGCCGAGCGGCCATGGGAAAACCCGGCCGCTCCCCCCGGGCCCCGGTGCTAACCTGCCACCCTGGCTGACCCCAGGAGCCGAGCCGCCCTCGCGGCAGCTCGCCGTCTGCGCTGCCGTCGAGCCAGCCTGGAAGTCGCTGCGCGCGTTCCAGGCCCGAGTAAAACGAGCTAGGAGACACAGGATCATGAGCCCCCACCCGCTTCTCATCCTCCTGGCGCGACGGCTGCTCTCAGCCCTGCGCGCCGTTCTGCCCGCCGCCGCCCTCCTGGGACTGAGCGCCGGTGCCATCGCCAACACCCTGACCCAGAACGTGTCCTGGACCATAGACCGGGCCGGCACCAGCACCAAGTACCGCGTCGTGGCCTATGGCGACTCCATCTATGCCGGCTACAACGGCTCCACCTTGAACGCCGCCAAGTACGCGGCGCCCACGGTCGATGCCGAGTACCTCTCGGCGCTCTGGAATGCCGATATCGAGAGCGTTCGCCGCGCCAAGTCCGGCGCGGTGGCCGCCGACGTCTACAACAACAAGATCGTGGCCGAGAAGTCCTATATGCAGGCCGCCTCAACGCGGGTGGTCAGCTTCGAGATGTGCGGCAACGACGGTCTGCAGGCGCGCTCCGCCTTCAAGAGCCAGACCGGCACCTGCAACTACACCGCCCTGAACAATGCCGTGGCCAGCTGCAAGACCTATGTCGCGGCCGCCATGGACTTCATCAACGCCAACGCCTATGCCGGCACCAAGCTCAAGGTGATCAGCAATCTGCACTACCCCGGCTACGCTGCCGACAATGTGCAGAGCTCCTGCAAGGACCCGGGCACCGGCACCACGGTGAATATGCAGTCCCTGTTCCTGCCCAAGCTGGCGACGATGAACTACTGGATGTGCGAGTACGCGCGCCAGAAGGGCTTCCAGTGCGCCGACAGCTTCGCGCAATACATGGGGGCCGACTACGACAGCAATGGCGACGGCATCGTCGACGCCGTGGCGCTGCGCTACGTACCGGGCGAGAGCGAAGCGGCCTATGTCACGCGCCTGAGCACGACGCTGCGCGCCACGATTCGCGATGCCAACAGCAAGTTCGTCTCGGCCACCAGCAGCTATGACTACATCCAGTCCGACGACACCCATCCGACCTACACCGGCGGCACGGTGACGGCCGGCCTGTTCGGCGGCACCACCGGCAGCGGCGCACCGCGCTACACCACGATCAGCAACGGCAAGAACCCGATCTGGAACCAGTACGGCCATGAACGCATGGGCTGGGCCCTGTCCGTCTTCAACCCGGCCGCCCCCTGAGCCTCACGGGGGAGCGCCATGCCCGCACCGGCCGACCGCAGCCCGCCGCGCCTGACCGCGGGCTGGGGGCCGTCCCTGGGCTTTCTGGCCCTCGCGCTGGGCCTGGTGGCGGGGCTGCTGATCTGGGGCTGGCAGACCCTGGTGGACGCGCCAGCCGACCAGCCGGCACAGGTGGTGGTGGCAGCCTCCGCCGCGAGCCGCATGCCGCTACCCTCGGCGGACGCCCCCACACCCCAGGCCGCCGCGCTGCCGGCCACGGTGGCCCCGGTGGCCGGGGTCCGGCCCGAGCCCGCCGCCGTGCCGCGCATCTGGCGCCAACGCGATCCGGACGGCGACCAGACGCCCGACCTGGCCGACTACGTCAACCAGGGCGAGCGGCCCGGCATGGCGGAGGTCATCGCGCGGCTGCAGGCGGCTGGCGTGCATAGCGGCCTGGGCGCCTTCTCGCCGCCGGGCACCCGGCCGCCGCTGCTGGGCCTGGCCGTGCCCGAGGACTTCGTGCTGCCCCCGGGCTATGTGCGCCACTATCAGGTCACCGATGACGGCCAGCGCATCGAGCCCATCCTGATGTATTCACCCGACCGCCCCCCGCTGGATGCGCAGGGGCGCCCCCTGCCCACGCCGGCCGACCGCGTGGTGCCGGCCGCGCAGGCCCCGGCCGGACTGGCCCTGCGTCAGATCGTGCTGCCGCCCCCGCTGGATCCGAGTTCGTCCCGACCTTGAGCGCCCCTCTCCCCGTCTGGCTGCGGCTGCGCGACAGCCGCTGGATGGCCGTGCTGGCCAGCGGCCTGCTGATCGCGGTCTTCGCGCGCGGCGCGTGGGCCTGGCCGCTGGGCTTTGTGATGCTGCTGCCCTGGCTGCGCGCGCTGGACGCCGAGCGCGGCTGGCGCGGCAGCTTGCTCAGCGCCTGGGCCCTGTCGGTGAGCTACACCCTGGCGGTGTTCGCCTGGCTGGGCAGCGGCATCGGCAGCTACACCCAGATCGGCGCGTCCGCGGGCCTGGCGCTCTTGCTGCTCGCGGCACCGCTGTTCCAGCCGCAGATCCTCGTCTTCGCGCTGGTGCGGCATGGTGTCGGCCGCCAGCTCGGCCCGCTGCCGGGCAGCCTGGCGGCCTGCCTGGCCTGGCTCAGCGCCGAATGGCTGCTGCCACGCCTGCTGGATGACACGCTGGGCTACGGGCTCCATCCCTCCGTCCTGCTGCGCCAGGCGGCCGATCTGGGCGGCGCCAGCGGCCTGACCGGAGCCCTGCTGCTGGGCAACGAGGCCCTGAACGCCGCACAGCGGCGCCTGGGTCGAAGGGGCTGGCACGGCACCCTCCTGCCCCTGGCCGGCGCCGCCGCCTTGCCCGCGCTGCTGGCCGCCTATGGCGCGCTGGCGCTGGCGCGCCTGCCGGCGCCCGACAGCGGCTCGCTGCTGCGCATGGGCCTGGTGCAGTCCAATATCGCCGACTACGAAGCCCTGCGGCGCGAGAAGGGCGCCGGCGCCGTGGTCCGCGAGGTGCTGGACCTGCATTACGCGATGAGCTACGACGCGGTGGAACGCCAGCGGGCCGATGCGGTGCTGTGGGCCGAGACCGTCTACCCCACCACCTTCGGGCGGCCAAAAAGCGAGGCCGGGGCCGAGTTCGACCGCGAGATCCTCTCGGTGGTCGAGGCGGCCGGTGTGCCCTTTGTCTTCGGCACCTACGATCGCGACGCCCAGGGCCGTGAGTACAACAGCGCCGCCTTTGTGGCCCCGGGTCGCGGCCTGCTGGGGCATTACCGCAAGACCCGCCCCTTCCCGCTGACCGAGCATGTGCCGGCCTGGCTGGACGGACCGCTTCTGCGCAGCCTGCTGCCCTGGGCCGGCAGCTGGCAAGCCGGCAGCGGTGCGCGGGTCTTTCCCCTGCTGCTGGCCGATGGCCGCGAGGTGCCGGTGCTGCCGCTGATCTGCCTGGACGCCCTGGACGCCGACCTGGCGATCGATGGCGCCAGGCTGGGCGCGCAGGCCATCCTGACCCTGTCCAACGACGCCTGGTTCAGCGGCAGTGCGCAGGGGCCGGCCCTGCACCAGGCCGCGGCGGCCTTTCGCAGCATCGAAACCCGGCTGCCACAGTTCAGGGTCACCAGCACCGGCTACAGCGGCCTGATCGACGCCAGCGGCGAGGTCCGCGCCGCCACACGCTGGGGTGAGCGCGCCCTGGTCGTCGGCGCGCTGCCCGTGGCTGAGTCGCCGTCAACGCTGATGCTGCGCTGGGGCAACTGGGTGGGGCCGCTGGCCAGCGGCTTGCTGGCGCTGCTGCTGCTGGGCCTGCTGATCCGGGCGCTCCTGCATCGCCGCGCGCTGGCGCAGGCGGCGCCGGCCGGAGGGCTCGGCGCTTCGACGGCCTGGCCCGTCGCCATCGCGCTCTTGCCCGGCCCCGCGCGCTGGGGCGCTGCGCTGCTGCGCGCTGCGGCACGCGTGAGCCTCCTGGGGATGATCGCCGCCATCCTGTTTGGCGAAGGGCCTATCCAGAGCAACACCCTGGCGCAGCTGCGCAGCTTTGTCGCGTTCTTTCTGGTGCCGGAGGCAGCGGCCTGGTGCCTGCTGCGGGCCTATGCGGCGCGCCTGGATCTGGATGCCGCTGCCGGGCTGCTGCGCTTCACACGGGGCCGGCAGCAGCTGAGCCTGCCGCTGGCCGAGCTGGCCGGCGTGCGTCCCTGGCGCCTGCCGCTGCCCGGCGCGGGGGCCCAGCTGCGGCTCGGCGACGGCCGCGACTGGCAGTACGGCGTGTCCTGTGCCGACCCCTGGGCCCTGGCCCAGGCCCTGCAGGCCGCCGGCGGGCCGCCCGCCCCCGCCGCGCCGGTGCGGGGTCTGGCGCTGTACCTGCAGTCCCGGCCGCCCCGGGCGCCCCGAGGCCTGGCCCGCCCCTGGCTCAAGTACCTCGTCTTCCCCATGCTGCTGGCCCTGCCTGCGTTCCGGCTGCACCAGCACATTGCCTACGGCAGTGGCCTGGGCGAGTTCTACAGCTTCGGTCTGGCCGCGTACCTGAAAGGCTTCCTCCTGTGGTGGGCCGCCTGGGCCATGGCCGTGGCGCTCAGCGCCGCGGGGCTGCGTCTGCTGGTGGAGCTGACCGTGCTGGCCGGCGCCCTGCTGCGGCCCGGCGCCCTGGCACTGCAGCGGGCGTGGACCGAGCGGCTGGCGCTGGCGGCGCTCTACCTCGGCCTGCCCGGCTGGCTGCTGCTGCGCGCGCTCGCTTGAGGGAGGCCGGCGCCATCCCTGCTAGGCTTGCGGCATGACGCCCGAAAAGCCAATCCCCCTGGACATGCCCCAGATCCAGGCCAACACCCAGCACTGGCTGGAGAAGGCCGTGATCGGCCTGAATCTCTGCCCCTTCGCCAAGAGCGTGCACGTCAACCAGCGCCTGCGCTATGTGGTGAGCGAGGCCGACACGCCCGAGGCCCTGCTCAAGGAGCTGGCACACGAGCTGCTGTTCCTGCGCCGCAGCGACCCGGACGAGATCGAGACCACCCTGCTGATCCACCCCCGGGTGCTGCAGGACTTCCTGGACTTCAATGACTTCCTGGGCGCAGCCGACGCCCTGGTGGAAGACCTGGAGCTGGACGGCGAGCTGCAGATCGCCAGCTTCCACCCCGACTACCAGTTCGAGGGCACCGAGCCCGGGGACATCGGCAATTACAGCAACCGCTCGCCCTACCCCACCCTGCACCTGCTGCGAGAGAGCAGCATCGAGCGGGCGGTGGAGTCCATGGCCGATACCGACGCCATCTACGAGGCCAATATGGCCACGCTGGAGAAGCTGGGCCTGGAAGGCTGGAAGGCCCTGGGCCTGAAGTAGGCCATGTCCTGATCTGACCGGCAGCGGTCCCGAAAGCGCGCGACGGCGGCCCCGCGGCCGCCCATCATGAAGCCCTGTTTTCCACCCGGAGATGGCTTCATGAACACCGCCCTGATGCTGATCGACATCCAGGACTCCTTCCGTCACCGCCCCTACTGGGACGAGAGCGAGCTGCCCGCCTTCCTGGCCCGCACGAACGCCCTGATCGACGGCGCCCAGGCCCGCGGCCTGCCCATCGTGCGCATCCTGCACAGCGACGGCCCCGAGCAGGTCGACAACCCTTTTGCCCTCGCCAGCGGCCAGGTGCGCCCCCTGCAAGGCCTGGCCTCCTACACGGCCGCGGCCGAGTTCATCAAGCATTGCCACAGCGCCCTGGTCGGCACCGGCCTGACCATCTGGCTGCATCAGCAGGGCATCCAGCGCCTGATCATCGCCGGCATACGCACCGAGCAATGCTGCGAAACCACCACCCGCCACGCCAGCGACGAGGGCTGGGCCGTGGACTATGTGACCGAGGCCACCCTCACCTTCGCCATGCGTCACGCCAGCGGCGAACTGCTGAGCCCGGCCGCGCTGAAGCGGCGCACCGAGACCGTGCTGCAGGACCGCTTCGCCCAGATCTGCACGGTCGAGCAGGCCCTGGCGCGCGCCGGCGGTGATACTGGGTCCCATGTCCCGAATTGACGTCTGCCTGCTGGTCGAGCCGCAGGCTTTGTTGCTCGATCTGGCCGGCCCGGCCGAGGCCTTCCGCCTGGCCAACCAGCTGCTGCGCGGGCGCGGCGAGCCCGAAGCCTTTCGCCTGCGCTTCATCGCGGCCGAGCCCGCCTGCATCAGCTCGGTGGGCCTGGCGCTCAGCGGCCTGGAGCCCCTGCCCGAGGCCCTGGCGCCGGACAGCTGGCTGCTGCTGCTGGGCTGCCGCAGCCCCCAGCCCGGTGATCTGCCCCAGGACAGCGCCACCCTGGCCGCCGCCCTGCGCCTGCGCCGCTGGCTGGCCCGGCAGGGCCGCGATTTGCTGGAGAGCGCCACGGGCCGCCTGCTGTGCATCTGCTCCGGCGCCCTGCTGGCGGCCGAGGCCGGCCTGCTGGACGGGCGCCGCTGCACCACCCACCACCAGCTGCTGGACGCGCTGCGCGCCGCGGCCCCGCGCGCCCAGGTGGTGGACAACCGCGTCTTCGTCTTCGACGGCCCCCTGGCCAGCAGCGCCGGCATCACCGCCGGCATCGATCTGGCCCTGCACCTGATCGCCGAGCACTGCGGCGCCGCCCTGGCGGCCGGCGTGGCCCAGATGATGGTGGTCTATCTGCGCCGCGGCAGCCAAGACCCCGAGCTTTCGCCCCTGCTGGCCCACCGCCACCATCTGCACCCCGCCCTGCACCGGGTGCAGGACGCCATCTGCGCCGATCCCGGCCAGGACTGGAGCCTGGCCCGCATGGCCGACACGGCCCATGTCACGCCGCGCCATCTGAGTCGGCTCTTCGCCAGCCATGCCGGCACCACGCCCCTGCACTATCTGCAGGCCATACGCCTGGAGCGCGCCCGCCAGGCCCGCGCCCAGGGCCTGAACACCAGCCAGGCCGCCCTGGCGGCCGGCTTCAGCTCGGACCAGCAGCTGCGCCGCGCTCGCCGACGCCATGCCGGCTGAAACTAGCGCTTGATTTCCGCAGATGATGGCCATGATATGATGATCATCATTTAAATCGGAGCCCGCCATGGCCCCCAAGTCCGGCCGCAAGGCCCAGACCCGGGAACGCATCCTCGAGACCGCCGCCCGCGCCATTCGTCGCGGCGGCTACCAGGGCATCGGCGTGGCCGACATCATGAAGGAGGCCGGCCTCACCCACGGCGGCTTCTACGCCCACTTCGACTCGCGCGACGCCATGCTGGCCGCGGCCCTGGAGCGCGCCGGCCAGGATGCGGCCGAGCGCATCGCCCAGGCCATGGCCCGGCGCCAAGCCCAGGGCAGCGCGCCGCTGCGCGCCCTGGTCGAGTCCTATCTGCACGACAGCACCCTGGCCTCGCCCGAGCAAGGCTGCCCGGTGGCGGCCCTGGCCTCCGAGATGCCGCGCCAGTCCGCTCCGGTGCGCGAGGCCTCGGTGCGACGCATCGAAGGCCTGATCGCCAAGGTGCGCGACGCCCTGCCGCCCGAGGCCCCCGCCGGCCGGGCCGAGCTCATCACCAGCCAGATGGTGGGCGCCCTGCAGCTGGCCCGCGCCCTGGGCGATAACGAGGCCGGCCGCGCCCTGCTGGCCGCCAACCGCGAGGCACTGCTGGCCGGCGCCCCGCACTGAATCCCCGCAGCACCGCCCCATGGGGCGGTTTTCTTGGCCCTCAAATATGACGATCGTCATATACACATCAGCGAGTCTCACCATGTCCCTCCAGCACAGCACCCTGCTCATCACCGGCGCCAACCGCGGCATCGGTCTGGCCCTGGCCCGCGAGGCCCTGGCGCGCGGCGCCCGCAAGGTCTACGCCGCCGCCCGCGATCCCGACAGCGTCACCCTGCCCGGCGTCGTGCCCCTGCGCCTGGACGTGACCCGCGAGGAGGACGTGGCCCGCGCCGCCGCCCAGCTGGGCGATGTGAACCTGCTGATCAACAACGCCGGCGTGGCTGAGCTGGGCGGCTTTCTGGCGCCCGACGCCATCGAGTCCACCCGGCGCCAGCTGGAGGTCAATTTCTTCGGCCCCCTACGCCTGGCCCGCGCCTTCGCACCGGTGCTGGCCGCCCAGGGGGGCGGCACCCTGGTGAATGTGCTCTCGGTGGCCAGCTGGATCAGCGGCCCCGTGCTGGCCGGCTATGCCGCCACCAAGTCGGCCGCCTGGTCGCTGAGCAATGCCCTGCGCCAGGAGCTGGCGCCCCAGGGCACCCAGGTCGTGGGCCTGCACATGGGTTTCGTGGACACCGAGCTGACCCAGGGTCTGGAGGTGCCCAAGAGCAGGCCCGAATCCATCGCCCAGGCCCTCTTCGACGGCCTGGCCCGCGGCGAGATCGAGATCCTGGGGGACGCCCTCACCCAGCAGGTGCGCCAGGCCCTGAGTGCCGGCATCTATCTGCAGCCCCTGCAGCGCTGAGGCCGGCATGAACAGCAGCAGCAGCCCGATCTCCCTGCCCGCCCAGAGCCGCGCCGAGGCCGCCCCGGCCGCCTCCCCCTGGCCGGTGTTCTGGATCGCCAGCAGCGCGGTCTTCCTGGTCTCCCTGGACAGCACCCTGCTCTTCGCCGCCTTCTCGGCCCTGCGCGAGTCCTTCGCCGGGCATAGCGCGGCTCAGCTCTCCTGGGTGCTGAACGCCTACACCGTGGTCTACGCCGCCATGCTGATCCCGGCCGGCGGCCTGGCCGACACCCATGGGCGCAAACGCGTCTTCCTGCTGGGAGGCGCCCTCTTCCTGCTGGCCTCGGCCGCCTGTGGCCTGGCCAGCAGCCTGCCCCTGCTGGTGGCGGCGCGGGTGCTGCAGGCCCTGGGCGCGGCCCTGCTGACCCCGGCCTCCCTGTCCCTGGTGCTGGGGGCCTTCCCGCCGGAGCGCCGCACGGTGGCCGTCAGCCTCTGGGGCGCGGTCAGCGCCCTGGCCGCGGCCGTGGGGCCCAGCCTGGGCTCCCTGGTCACGGCACGCTGGGGCTGGCCCTGGGCCTTCTTCATCAACCTCCCCATCGGCGCCCTGGCCCTGTGGCGCGGCGTGCGCCTGCTGCAGGAACAGCGCCGCCCCGAACAGGCCCGCCGCCTGGATCTGCCGGGCATGACCCTGCTGATCCTGGGCGTGGGCGCCCTGACCCTGGCCATCGTGCAGGCCGAGGACCCGGCCTGGCAGCGCGCCGAACTGCTGGCCGTGGCCGGCCTGGGTCTGCTGGCCCTGCTGGGCTTTGTGGCCTGGGCACGCCGGGCGCGCGAGCCCCTGCTGGATCTGGCCCTGTTCCGCCAGCCCGGCTATGCCCGCATCAATCTCGCCACCCTGGCCTTCGGCAGCGCCTTCGCGATGATGTTCTTCGCCTTCTTCTTCTATCTGCGGGCCGTCTGGCACTACAGCCTGCCCCTGGCCGGCCTGGCCGTCACGCCCGGCCCGCTGCTGGTGATCCCCGTGGCCATGCTGGGCGGGCGCCTGGCCGCCCGCCATGGCCACCGCCCCCTGCTGCTCAGCGGCGCCCTGGTCTATGCCGCCAGCGGTCTGTGGTTCCTGCTGGTGCCGGGCCTGCAGCCGGCCTACCTCAGCGCCTGGCTGCCGGGCCTGCTGCTCAGCGGCGTGGGCGTAGGTCTGGTCCTGCCCTCCCTGTCGGCCGCCGCCGTGGCGCGGCTGCCGCCCACGCACTATGCAGTGGGCAGCGCGGTCAACCAGGCCACGCGCCAGATCGGTGCGGTGCTGGGTGTGGCGCTCACCGTGCTGATGCTCGGACATGGGCAGGCCCAGCGCGCCGACTTCACACCTCTGTACGCCCTGCACATCGGCCTGGCCCTGCTCACCGGCCTGCTGTGCCTGCGCGTGGACACACGACCACGCTGAGGGCCCCAGAGGCGGGGGCAGGTCTTGCCCGCCCCCGCTCCGTCCTGTTCTGGCACTGCGCTCGCACGAAAACGCGGTCTGTCATAGACTGGCCCCACAGGGGGTTAGAACAATGCACGAGCCACGAGTTCGCGCGACCGTCTTTTCCATCCGGCACTCTGGTCCGCAGCGCTACGGCGCCTGAAGCGAAGAGCACGCCCGATGGACGAGCCGCGCCTGCAGCATCCGACATCGCTGGTCTGCCGCGTGCACACGCGGCTGTGCGCCCTGCCCTTGGCGCAGCTGCTGGAAGTCCTGCGCCCGCTGCCTCTTGAAACCCTGCCCCAGGCCCCGCCCCATGTGCTGGGCCTGGCCCGTCTGCGCGGCCAGGCCGTGCCGGTACTGGACCTGGCCGGCCTGCTGGGCCTGGAGCGCCCCGCGGGCGAGCGCGCCCGCCGCCTCGTCCATCTGACCGTCGGCCGGCGTCGCGCGGCCCTGCTGGTGGACGAGGTGCTGGGCCTGCGGCCCCTGGAGGCCGCGCAACAGCAAGCCCTGCCACCCCTGCTCAGCGAAAGCGCGGCCCAGCTCGCGGTGCAGACCCTGGCCCGCCTGGACGGCGAGCTGCTGCTGGTGCTGAACGCGGCACGCCTGCTGCCGGCCTCGCTCCCTCAAGAACAGGCCCCGGCATGAACGCGCCCGCGCATCACGCCGCCCTGCAGGCCCTGGTGGCCCGGCGCCTGGGCCTGCGCCTGGAAGCGCGCCAGCTGCCCTGGCTGCTGGAAGCCCTGTGTCGCCAGGCCCAGGCACCGGCCGAGACGGCCCTGCAGCGCCTGGACACGGAGCCGGCCCTGCTGGAAGCCCTGCTGCCGGAGCTCACGGTGGGCGAGACCTGCTTCTTCCGCCATGCCGAGCAGTTCCGGGCCCTGCGCCTGCAGGTGCTGCCGGCCCTGCTGCGCGCGCGCCGCGAGGCGCGCCGCCTGCGCGTGCTCTCGGCCGGCTGCGCCAGTGGCGAGGAGGCCTATTCCCTGGCCATCTGCGTGGCGGCCCAGCTGGGTCTGGAGCGCGAGGCCTGGGACTGGCAGGTGCTGGGGCTGGACCTCAACCCCGAGGCCCTGCGCCGTGCCGAGGCCGCGCGCTACGGCGCCTGGAGCCTGCGCGAGCTGCCCGAGGCCGCGCGCGCGCCCTGGTTCGAGCGCGAGGGCGAGGAGCTGCGCCCGCTGGCCTCCCTGCGTCCGCATCTGCGCTTCGAGCGCCGCAGCCTGAGCGAGCTCGATGCCCTGTTCTGGCAGGCCGGCAGCTTCGACCTGATCTTCTGCCGCAATGTGCTGATGTACCTGCTGCCCGAGGCCCTGCAGCGCGCCCAGCAGCAGCTGGCCCAGTCCCTGGCGCCGGACGGCTACCTCTTCCTGGGCCATGCCGAATCGCTGCGCGCGGCCGAGCTGGGCCTGGCCCTGCGGCAGGAGCCCGGCTGCTTCTACTACCAGCGTGCAACCGAGCCCGCCTTCCAGCCGACTCAGCCGCCTCAGCCCCCGCGGCCGGCCGCGCCGCTCGCGCCACGCCGCAGCGCGGCCGCCCCGCAGCCGGCCCTGCAGGCCCTGCTGCGCGAGGAACGCCATGCCGAGGCCCTGGCCCTGGCCGCGCAGCTGGCCGAGCGCCACCCCCGCGACCCGCAGCCGCGTCTGCACCACGCCCTGCTCCTGGCCCAGCAGGGCCGGCTGGACGAGGCCTTGCGCGACTGCGAACGCCTGCTGGCCCTGGACCCCGGTGCGGCCCAGCGCGCCGCCGCCCACTATGTGCAGGCCCTGTGCCTGGAGGCCCGCGGCGACCGTGCCGGCGCCGCCCTGCGCTACCGCCAGGCCGCCCGCCTGGACACCGGCTTTGCCATGCCGCGCCTGCGCCTGGGCCTGCTGGCGCGGCGCGCCGGCGATGCCGCCTTGATGCGCGAGGAACTGCGCACCGCCGCCGAGCTGCTGCGCCGCGAGGACGAGCAGCGCCTGCTGCTCTTCGGCGGCGGCTTCGGCCGCGCCACCCTGCTGTCCCTGTGCGAGGACGAGCTGCGGGGAGCCCTGGCATGAAAACCTTGATGGACCTGAACCGCCGCGTGCGCGAATGGCGCGAGGCCTTCGACCAGGCCTTCGCCGAGCCCCCGCCCATGCCCGGCCCGGCGCCGCTGGACTTCCTGGGCCTGGGCCTGGCCGCGCAGGGGCTCTCGCACGCCGTGGCCCTCTCGGAGCTGGCCAGCCTGCAACCCCTGGGCGCCCTGGAGCCTTATCCCGGCGGGCCCGAGGCCCTGCTGGGCCTGGTGGCCCTGCGCGGTGCGGTGCTGCCGCTCTACGATCTGCGCGCCCTGCTGGACCTGGGCCCGTCCGAGCGCCCCGGCTGGCTGCTGCTGCCGCGCGCCGCGCCCCTTGCCCTGGCCTTCGAGCGCTTCGACGGCCATTGGCGCCTGCCGCGCCAGGCCTGCCTGGACGCCGGTGCCGCCGCGCCCCATGCCCTGTGCCCCCAGCTGCTGCAGCATCCCGGCCCCCAAGGCCCGGTGCAGCGCCCCCTGATCGCGCTGCAGGCGTTGTGCGCGCGCCTGCAAGCCCCCCGATGAACCCCGAGGAGGAGCCCGACCATGTGGACCTTTGGCCGAAAGATCGCGCTGGGATTCGCGCTGTGCTTCGCCCTGCTGCTGCTGATGGGCAGCCTGGCCTACCGCGCCATGGGCCAGCTGGCCAACACCAGCTACCGCGTCACCGAGATCCATGTGCGCCTGGACCAGCTGGGCAATCTGATGGCGGCCCTGCGCGATGCCGAGACCGGCCAGCGCGGCTATCTGCTCACCGGCAACGAGAGCTATCTGGAACCGTATGAGACGGCGCTGCGCGACATCCCGGCGATCCGGTCCGAGCTGCACCGGCTCTGGGCCGATCAGCCCGAGATGCAGCGCCGCCTGGCGGTGATCGACAGCCTCAGCGAGTCCCTGCTGCGCCTGCACAAGGAACGCATCGAGCTGCGCCGCCAGACGGGCAGCGAAGACGCCGTGCAGCGTGCCGTGCGCCTGGGCGAGGGCAAGCGCCAGATGGATGAGCTGCGGCGCCATATCGACCAGCTCGACGCCGAGGAGCGTGCCGCCCTCAAGCAGCGCGCCGACGAAGTGGAGAGCGCCCTGGCCAGCGCGCGCCAGACCCTGGCCCTGGGCACCCTGCTGGCCCTGGGCTTTGTGCTGGCCGCCGGCTATGCCCTGACCCGCAGCCTGGGCAGCCAGATCGGCGCGGCGGTGCGCCATGTGCAGCGCAGCTCGGCCGAGCTGCAGACCGCGGCCAACCAGCAGGCGGCGGGGGCCCGCGAGTCCTCCACCTCCATGAACGAGATCACCACCACCATCACCGAGCTGCTGGCCAGCTCGCGCCAGATTGCTGACAGCGCCCAGCGTGTGGTGGGCATTGCCGAGCAGACCGGCGGCGCGGCGCGCCAGGGCGAGGACACGCTGCAGGCGGCCCAGCAGGCCATGGCCGGCATGCGCGACCAGATCGAGCTGGTGGTGGACCATATGCTGGACCTGGGCCGCAAGTCGCAGCAGATCGGTGCGGTGCTGGACATCGTGGGCGAGCTGGCCGAGCAGACCAATATCCTGGCCATCAACGCCACCATCGAGGCCACCGTGGCGGGCGATGCCGGCCGGCGCTTCGGCGTGATCGCCGACGAGATCCGCAAGCTGGCCGACCGCATGGCCGGCTCCACCAAGGAGATACGCAGCCAGATCGACGATGTGCGGAGCGCCGTGAACAGCACCGTGATGGCCACCGAGACCGGCTCCAAGGCCGTTGAGGCCGGCACCCGCCACTTCGGCGAGGTGACCGCCGCCATCGCCCAGATTGCCGATCTGGCCGGTGCCACCACAGAGGCCGCGCGCGAGATCGAGCTCTCCACCAAGCAGCAGGCCACGGCGGTGGAGCAGGTGAACATCGCCATCGCCAACACCGCCCAGGCAGCGCGCGAGACCGAGACCAGCTCGGGCCAGACCCTGCAGACCGCCTCGCAGCTGGCCGGCATGTCGCGCGAGCTCTTGCGCCTGGTCCAGCCCCAGGGCGCGGCCTGAGCCCGCCCGCCAGCGCATGGCCACAGACCCCTACCGCTACTTCCGCATCGAGGCGCGCGAGCTGCTGGACCAGCTCGCCCGTGGCCTGCTAGCCCTGGAGCGCGAGGACAGCGAGGCCGCTGCGGCCACCGTGGCCCTGCTGCTGCGCCTGGCCCACACCTTCAAGGGCGCGGCCCGCGTGGTGCGCCTGCCCCAGCTGGCCGAGGGCGCCCATGCGCTGGAAGAGCTGCTGAGCCCGCTGCGCGAGCTCGGCCACCGGCCCGAGCCCGGCCGCATCGAGGCCCTGCTGGCCCAGCTGGATGCGCTGGAGAGCGGTCTGGCGGCCCTGGCCGCGCCGGGGCTCACCGGCCCGTCGGCCTCCCAACCCACCCTGCCGCCAGAGCAGCCACCCGCGCCGCGGCTGGAAGCGCTGAGGCCCCCATCCGAGGCCCTGGATGCCTTGCTGGCCGGTGTGGACCAGAGCCATCTGCAGCTGCAGCCCCTGCAGCAGGCCCTGCAGCTGGCACGCGCCAGCCGCGCGGCCCTGGGCGTGGGTGAGCCCGAGGTCCAGGGCCTGCTGCTGCGCCTGGAGCGTCAGCTGGAGACCGGCCTGACGCGCCTGGAGCACGAGCTGCAGGGCTTGCGCGAGCAGGCCGAGCAGCTGCGCCTGCTGCCGGCCGAGGCCTTGTTCGCCCCCTTGGAGCGGGCCGCCCGCGATGCGGCGTGCGAGCAGGGCAAGGCCCTGCGCTTCGTGGCCCGTGGCGGCGCCCTGCGCCTGGAGGCCGAGCTGCTGGACGGCCTGCGTCCCGCCCTGCTGCAGCTGGTGCGCAATGCCCTGGCCCATGGCATCGAGAGCCCGGCCAAGCGCCAGGCCGCGGGCAAGCCGGCCGAGGGCGAGCTGCGCCTGGAGGTGGAGCGCTGCGGACGTCAGGTGCGTTTTGTCTGCAGCGATGACGGCGCCGGCCTGGATCTGCCGGCCCTGCGTCAGGCCGCCCGCGCCAAGGGCTGGCCCGAGGCCGAGGGCGAGGAAGCCGTCCTGCTGCAGCGCCTGCTGCAGGGCGGGCTCAGCACCGCGGCCCGCGTGGACGGCCTGGCCGGACGCGGCGTGGGGCTGGACCTGGTGCGCGATGCCGCCGCTCGCCTGGGGGCGCGCCTGAGCCTGAGCCATGAACCCGGCCGCGGCACCCGCGTCGAGCTGCTGGCGCCGCTGCGCCTGGCGGCCCTGGACACCCTGCTGGTGGAGGCCGGCGGCCGGCGCCTGCATCTGCCCCTGCAGGCCGTGCAGCGGGTGCTGCCCGCCAACGCCCTGGGCGAGAACGGCCTCAGCCACGAGGCCCAGCTGCTGCCCTATGCCGACCTGGCCCAGGCCCTGGCCCCCGGGGCGGCGCCGGGCCCTCTGGGCAGCGTCGTGCTGCTGGCGGTGGGAGATCAGCGCGCGGCCCTGGGCGTGGAGCGCCTGGGCGGCGCGGCCTGCGTGCTGCTGCGCCCGGCCCCGGTCCTGCATGCCGACAGCCCCCTGGTCGCCGGGGTCACGCTGGACGCCAACCAGCATCCCCGCCTGGTGCTGGACCCGGCGGCCCTGGTGGCCCATGCCCAGGCCTGCCGCGGCCGCCCGCAGCGCCCGCCGGCCGCGACACCCGCGCCCCTGGTGCTGGTGGTGGACGACTCGCTCACCACCCGCATGCTGGAGCAGAGCATCCTGGAATCGGCCGGCTACCGGGTGGACCTGGCCGTCTCGGCCGAGCAGGCCCTGGCGGCGGCCCAGCGCCAGCGCTACGACCTCTTTCTGGTGGATGTGGAAATGCCCGGCATGGACGGCTTCGGCTTCATCGAACGCACCCGCGCCGATCCGCAGCTGCGCGAGGTGCCGGCCATCCTGCTGAGCTCGCGCGACGCGCCCGAGGACAAGCGCCGCGGCCAGGCAGTGGGCGCCAGCGCCTACATCGTCAAGAGCGAGTTCGCGCAGCAGGACTTTCTGCGCCAGGTGCGCGCCCTGGCAGGAGCCCCGGCATGAAGACGCCCGGCAGCCCGCTGCGCGTGCTGGTGGCCGAGGACTCGCTCAGCGTGCGCGCGCATCTGTGCGCGGTGCTGGCGGCCGAGCCCGATATCCGCGTGGTGGGCCAGGCAGCTGACGGGCACAGCGCCATCGCCCTGTGCCAGAGCCTGCGCCCCGATGTGGTGACCATGGACATGATGATGCCCGGCCTGGACGGGCAGGCCGCCACCGAGGCCATCATGGCCCACTGCCCCACGCCCATCCTCATCGTCTCGGCCTCCACCAACCGCGGCGAGCTGCTGCGCACCTACGAGGCCCTGGCGGCCGGCGCCGTGGAAGTGCTTGAGAAACCCGACGGCCGCCAGCCCGAAGGCGACTGGGAGCGCCGCCTGGTGGGCCTGGTGCGCCTGGTGGCGCGCATCCCCGTGATCACGCATCTGCGCGCCCGCATGGGGCCGCGCTACTCGGCGCCGCCGGCCCTCAGCCCGCGGGCGGCCGCACCGCCGCGCCGCCTGCTGGCCCTGGGCACCTCCACCGGCGGGCCCGGCGCCCTGGTGGCCCTGCTGCGCGCCCTGCCCGCGCCCGCGCCCCTGCCCATCCTGGTGGTCATGCATATCAACGAGCTCTTCAGCGCCGGCTTCGCCGAATGGCTGGATGCCCAGAGCCCGCACCGCGTGGCCTATGCGCAGGGAGGCGAGGCCCTGGACACGCTGAACGGCCGGGTGACCCTCGCGCCCTCGGGCCAGCATCTGCTACTGCAGGGCGGTCACCTGCGCCTGAGCCAGGCCGCGCCGCGCCACTCCTGCCGGCCCTCGGTGGACCTGCTCTTCGAATCGCTGGCCGCCGAGCTGGGCGCCGGCGTGGTCGCCGCCCTGCTCACCGGCATGGGGCGCGATGGCGCCCAGGGCCTGCTGGCCATTCGCCGGGCCGGCGGCCTGACCCTGGCCCAGGACGAGGCCAGCTGCGTGGTCTATGGCATGCCACGCGAGGCGGTGCTGCTGGGCGCGGCCCAGCAGGTGCTGGCGCTGCAGGACATCGCCACGGCCCTGATGGCGGGCAGCGACCGGGTCTGGGAAGGAGGGAGCAAGGGATGAGCGACTGCGTCTTCATCGTCGAGGACAGCCTGACCGTGCGCATGGATCTGCGCGAGGCCCTGGAGCATGCGGGCTTCGAGTGCGTGGACTGCCCCAGCCTGGCCGCGGCCCGGCTGGCCCTGGCCCGGCGCCGCCCCGATCTGGTGCTGCTGGACCAGCTGCTGCCCGATGGCGAAGGCCTGGAGTGGCTGGCCGAGCTGCGCGCCCAGCCCGGGGGCAGCGACTGCGTGGTGCTGATGCTCTCCAACGCCAGCGAGGCCGGCCATCGCCTGCGCGGCCTGGGCCAGGGCGCGGACGACTATGTGGGCAAGCCCTATGACCGCCACTATGTGGTGGACCGTGCCCGCGAGCTGCTGCGCCAGCGCCGCGGCGGCGCGGCGGCCGGTCCCAGCCGGGTGCTGGTGGTGGACGATAGCGAGACCTTCCGCCAGGCCCTGCGCGAGGCTCTGGAGGGTGCGGGCTACCGCGTCAGCCTGGCCGCCAGCGGCGAGGAGGGCCTGCGCAGCGCCGCGGCCGAGCGGCCCGCCGCCGTGATCGTGGACCGCCAGCTGCCGGGCCTCAGCGGGGCCGAGGTGATCCGCCAGCTGCGCATGGACCCGGCCCTGCGCCGCCTGCCCTGCGTGCTGCTGACGGCGGTGGAGGACGCCAGCGCCGAGCTGGAGGCCCTGGAAGCCGGGGCCGATGCCTTTGTGCGCAAGCAGGAGGACGTGGAGCTGATGCTGGCCCGCCTGGCGGCGGTGCTGCGCAGCGCCGCCGCCAGTGCGCCGGCCCAGAGTGCCAGCCTGCTGGACCCCAAGCGCATCCTGGCCGTGGACGACAGCGTCACCTTCCTGGCCGAGGCCGCCGCCATGCTGCGCGACGAGGGCTATGACGTGCTGGTGGCCTCCAGCGGCGAGCAGGCCCTGGAACTGCTGGCCGTGCAGCCCGTGGACTGCGTGCTGATGGACCTGCTGATGCCCGGCATGGGCGGGCTGGAGGCCTGCCGCCGCCTCAAGGCCGATGTGCAGCGGCGTGACATCCCGCTGATCCTGCTCACCGCGGTGCAGGAGCGCGGCGCCCTGCTGGCCGGGCTGGAGGCGGGGGCGGACGACTTCGTGGCCAAGTCCGGCGAGTTCGAGCTGCTGCGCGCCCGGGTACGCGCCCAGCTGCGGCGCAAGCAGTTCGAGGACGAGGCCCGGCGCAGCCGTAGCGAGCAGCACCACAGCGAGCTGGAGGCCGCCGCCGCCCGCGCCGCCCGCGCCCTGGCCGACAGCCGCGCCGAGCTGCTGGCCGAGCTGGAGCGCAAGAACGCCACGCTGGAGCAGATGAATGCGGAGCTGCTGCGGGCCAGCCAGGCCAAGACCAATTTCCTGTCCACCATGTCGCATGAGCTGCGCACGCCGCTGAACGCCATCATCGGCTTCTCGGTCATCCTGCGCGACGGCATGGCCGGCCCGCTGAGCCTGCGCCAGCAGGACTTTGCCACCCACATCCACCAGGCCGGCCAGCATCTGCTGTCCCTGGTGAACGACATCCTGGACCTGGCCAAGATCGAGGCCGGCAAGGTGGACCTGCAGCTGGAACCCCTGGCCCTGGACGAGCAGCTGGAGCAGGCCCTGGTGGTGGTGCGCGAGCGCGCGCGCGGCGAGGGCATCACGCTGCAGGTGCAGGGCCTGGGCGCGGCGGCACGCCTGTGTGCCGATGCAAGGCGCCTGCGCCAGATCCTCTACAACCTGCTGTCCAACGCGGTGAAGTTCACCCCGGCCGGCGGCACGGTCCGGGTGGAGGCCCGCCGGGTCTCGCGCCGCGAGGCGGCCCAGGGCTGGCCCGGCTTTGCCCGCGGCCGTCGCCTGCCCCTGCCGGCGGGCCCGCATCAGCACTTCGTGCAGATCAGCGTGAGCGACACCGGCATGGGCATGAGCCCCGCCGCCCTGGATCAGCTCTTCAAGCCCTTCAGCCAGATCAAGAGCCCGCACGGCGGTGCCGAGCTGGAGGGCACGGGCCTGGGCCTGGCCACGGCCGCCCGCCTGGCCGAGCTGCACGGCGGCTGCATGGCCGTGAGCAGCGAGCCCGGCCAGGGCAGCTGCCTGAGCTTCTGGCTGCCCTGGCGCGAGCCGGAGGACGATGCCGGCGATGCCGGCGCTGCCGCCGCCGGCTCCCTGGCCGGCCCGGCCCGACCCACGCGGCCGCCCGCCCCCGAACCCCGACCCGCCATGCGCAGCGGCGGCCCCGCCCAGGCCCTGGTGGTGGAGGCCGATGCCAGGGCCGCAAACCAGATGCGTCAGCAGCTGGAGGCCGCGGGCTTCGAGGTGCGGGTGGCCGGCAGCGCCGAGGCGGCCCTGGCCCTGGCCGATCCGGCCCTGCGCCCCGACCTCATCACCCTGGATGTGAACCTGCCCGGTCTGGATGGCTGGGGCCTGCTGAGCCGGCTCAAGAGCCTGCCCGGCTGGGCCCATGTGCCGGTGGTCGTGGTCTCGGTGGACGGCCAGCACGAGGTGGGCCTGTCCCTGGGTGCGGCCGCGGTCCTGAGCAAGCCGGTGGAGCGCCAGGCCCTGAACCAGGAGCTGGAGCTGCTAGGCTTCAAGCCCGGGCCTTCACGCGAGTTCCTGGTGCTGCTGGTGCATGACGAGCCGAAGGAACTGGAGCAGATCGCCCACTACCTGAACCGGCCCGGCTTCTCGGTGCTGCGCGCCGAGGGCGGGGCCGAGGGCATCGAGCTGGCGCGGCGCTACGAGCCCGATCTGATCGTGCTGGACCTGCTGATGCGCGAAGTGGGCGGCATCGAGGTGGTGGAGGCCCTGCGCGCCGATGCCCGCACCGCCGCCATCCCGGTGATCGTGATGGCGGCGCGCGACTTCAGCGAGCAGGAGCGCACCCGCCTGAGCGCCCATGTGCAAGCCGCCCTCGCCCGCCCGGCCCGGGCCGACGACCGCTTTCTGGACGAGGTGCGGCGCGCCTGCGCCCGCAGCGGCCTGACGGTCTGGGGTGAGCTGGGCTGAGCGGGCAGGCCCGGGCTCAGAAGCTGCGGCGCTGGCGGCGCCCGCCCACGTAGGCAATCACGCCCAGACCGGCCAGCAGCATGGCCCAGCTGCCGGGCTCGGGCACGGCGCTGATCAGGCCGCTGAAGGGCGCGTCATTCACCTGCACCGAGCCGCTCCAGCTGCGGGCGATCACCTGGCCGTCGATATGGCCCCAGCTGGTGTTGAAGTCGGCATTCGGCGCCAGGAAGGAGGCCACCATGCCGCCGCTGAAGCTCACCGAGGTGGCGTCCACCAGATTGAAGAGCACGCGGCCGGCATTGAAGTTCGTGATGCCATGGCCGCCGAAGGTGACGCTGTTGCCATGCACATTGATGATCACCGTGCTGTCGCCGCCCAGATTGAGCAGGGCCAGGTTGTTGTTGACATCGGCCGCGGCCACGTCGAAGACCGCCAGCTTGGCGCCGCGCGCATCCAGCTCGAAGGTGCTCCAGGGCTTGGCCGTGGTGCCGGTATTGGTCAGGGCGTCCAACTGCAGGGACAGGCCGCTGAGCCGGGCCTGCTGGGCCGCGAAATCAAAACCCAGGTCCAGGCTGCTGCCGGCGGCGGCCTGCTGCGGACGGGGGTTCTGCCAGGGCGTCACGCCGCTGGCGCTGCCGCCGTAGACCAGGCTGTCGGCCGTGAGCCACTGGTTGTTGGCGTTGAGGTTGCCGCCCACGCGCACATCGCCGCGAAAGCTCGCGCCGCCGCTGCTGTCCAGATTGCCGCCCACCACGGTGCTGCCCCAGTAGCTGCCACTGCCGGCCTGGAGCTTGCCGCCCACGGTCAGGCCCTGGCCGCCGTAGAGGGCACCGCTGCCCTTGGTATTGATGGAGTAGCCGCCCACCTGCATATCGCCGCCCACGGCCACCCGGCCCTCCACATCGCTGGAGCTGGCGTAGAAGTTCTTGAACACCACCAGATTCAGGCCGCTCGCCAGACCCAGGGCGTTCTGCGTCTCGCTCTGTGGTGCGGCCTGCACGGCAGTGGCCAGCAGGGCGGGGGCGAGGATCAGGGCGGCGAGTCGGGCGGTGGCAAGACGGGTCATGGGCTGGGGCCAGGGGTAGGGAAGTCAGGGCAACCCGCATTCTTGGCAGGGGCCTTCTTCGCGTAAACCCCAATCCGCGGGGCCGCTGGCGCAATCCGTGCCGGATATCACGCGAATCAGCCGCGGCGCCCGCGGGAGCGGGGCAGCTGCTGGCGCAGCAGGCGGTTCTGGGCCTGCTCCACCAGGGCGTCGGGCGGATAGCCCTGCACCGTGAGCAGGCGCCTATCCTCCAGGCGGGAGCGCTGCAGAACGGCGCCGAAATGGGCCTCGAACAGGGCCTGGTAGCTGCCGTCGGCCTGAGCCTGGCGCAGGCCCTGCTCCAGGGCCTGCGCCAGATCGGGGGCGTCGGGGCGCACCACGAAATAGTCGTCCAGCGGATAGCGCAGAGCCAGGTCCGGCACCACGGCCAGGGGCTCGCCGCGCAGCCGGGCCTGCTCCAGCTCGCCCCAGACCTCGTTGACGCCGCGCGAGAGGTAGTCGGAGCGCCCCGCCAGCAGCATGGCGAAGAGGCTGGCATAGCTGGAAGCCGTCTCCACTCGGAAGCCCAGGCGCTGGAAGGCCTCGAGATCGTTCCAGTCGGCGCCATAGCCCAGGCGGCGCGCCTTCAGGGCCTGCAGATCCTGCAGGGCGCGAAACTCGGCCAGGCGCTCCTGCCGGCACAGCAGCAGGCGCAGCCCCAGCAGGCCCTGGCGCAGCGGAATGGGCACCACCAGGCCCTGCGCCGGCGCGAGTTCGCGGCGCGCCACCATGGTCAGGTCCAGCCGTCCCAGGCGCAGCTCGGACAGGGCGCGCCACTGGGTGTAGCCGTAGCGCCCCTCGATCTCGGCCGGACAGTCGCTGCGGGACAGGGCCAGCTTGAGCAGGCTGGCCGGGAAGATGCGGCGCAAATCCTCGGCCGGATCGGCCACGGGAAAGCTGACCCGGCCCACCGGGCAGCGCAGGGCCTGCGCTGCCCGGGGCAGCGTCATGGTCGTCAGCAGGCCGAGGCCGCCGAGCAGCAGGCGACGGGTTCTCATGGCGAAACTCGGGCGTCCCTTCTCGCGGGGTGTGGTGTGCGCGCGGACCCGTGAATGCCGACGCTCTTCTTCTGGACTCCCCGAGCGGCCGGCATGCAGCAGTTTCCGATATACCCCCAGATGCCTCGATTGGCTTGATGCGGCGCAAGTCCGGGCGCTCTGCTGCTTTTGTCAGGGAGGCTGCACCCTGTCTTAGACTGCCGCCGCCATGCCCAACGCCCCGATTCCCTCCCCCCGCGCCGCCCTGGGGCCTGCCCTCCTGACCCTGCTGCTGGGCCTGCTGCTGCTGGGCGCGGTCGTACTGGGGCATGAGGGCCGGCGCAGCCTGCAGATGCTGGCCCTGGGTCTGCCGGGCCTGCTGTGGCTGCTGTGGCCGCTGCGCCAGCCCGTCTGGATCCGGGCGCGGGCCTGCCTGGTGGGGATCAGCCTGGCCGCCTTCGTGCTGGACGCCCTGGTGCGCGCCTTCCTGCAGCAGCAGTACCAGGCCGCCCCCGACAGCGCCCTGGTGATGAGCGCGGCCGCCAACACCACGGGCCGCGAGACCCTGGAGTACCTGGCCAGCCAGGGCCGCGGCCTGCTGCTCTGGCTGGCCCTGCTGCTGCCACCGGCCCTGCTGCTGCCCTGGCTGCTGCGGCGCCACGCGCGGCTGAGCGCGGGCGTTCAGCCCCTGCGCCGGCCGGCGCGCTGGCTGCTGCTGGCCCTGATGCTGCTGTGCCTGCTGGGCTATCTGAGCAAGCCCTGGCGGCGCCACCATCCCCTGATCTTCTGGCCGAGCTGGACGCAGCAGGTGCTGGCGCTGCGCCAGAGCTGGAGCGACCAGGCCGCCCAGCGCGAGCAGCTGCTGGCGAATGCGCGCGCGGTGCGCCCCCAGATGCTGTTCCCAGGCCCCGCCACCGTGGTGCTGGTGCTGAGCGACAGCGTCAACCGGGACAATATGAGCCTCTACGGCTACGAGCGCGCCACCACGCCCCAGTTGCAAGCCCTGAAGGCCGAGCTGGGGCCGCAGCTGTTGCGCCTGGACCATGCCTGGTCGGTGGAGCCCGGCACCCTGGCCTCGCTGGCCGGCATCTTCAGCTTTGGCGAGCGCGCCCAGCACCAGCCCGTGGGCCAGACCCAGCACCTGCTGGCCCTGGCGCGCGAGGCGGGCTACAAGATCTGGTGGATGAGCAACCACGACGATGTGGCCGTGGACCAGCAGCATGCCCGCCTGGCCGATGTGCTGGAGATGATCAATCGCCGCCCCGGCCGCGCCACGGCCTCGCTGGACGGTGAGCTGCTGGACTGTCTGCAGGAAGCGCTGGAAGACCGCAGCAGCGCGCGCAAGCTCATCGTGGTGCACCTGCTGGGCGCCCATCCGCACTACCGCCTGCGCAGCCCCGATCTGCCGGGGCAGGATCACGAGTTCGAGCATGCCAAGGACCGGGTCTACCGCCAGATGCAGGCTCAGGACCGGCCGCTGTGGCTGCGCGAGCTGCGCCAGGACTACGACTCGGCCCTGCACTACCACGATGGCGTGGTGGCCGAGACCCTGAGGCTGGCGCGCCGCCACGCCCCCGAGGGGGGGCAGGCGGCCTGGATGTTTCTGTCCGACCACGGCCAGGAGGTGGGCCACAGCATCAGCCACGCCGGCCACAGCCCCGCCACCGAGGCCGGCTACCGCATTCCGGCTCTGCTCTGGCGCCAGGGCGCCCCCTTCCCCCTGGCGGCCCAGCGGCAGCAGCCGCCCTTCCGTGCCGACTGGGCCGCCTGGCCCCTGGCCGAGCTGATGGGCCTGCGCTGGCAGGGGCAGGACATGAGCCGCAATGTGCTGAGCCCCGACTACCGCTGGCAGGCGCCCTCGCTGGGCACGGCCACGCCGCAACGCTTCGATCGCTGAGCGCCAGGAAAAGCGGTCCGGCAGCGGGATTGCAGGCAGAATTTCCGCCATGAACGGCCAGTTGATCACCCGCCATGACCTGGAGCGCCGCCACGCGGCGTTGCAGGACCTGCGGCGCTATCTGGACGAGCAGGAGCGCGACTTCGAGCGCCAGCGCCAGGCCCTGATGGCCTTCGCCCAGCGCTACCAGCAGGCGGTCGGCGCCCTCTACCAGGAGCTGGACGGCCTGGAAGCCCAGCTGCAGCAAAGCGCCCTGGCCCTGCTGGGCTCGCTGCAGCGCCAGGGCATCGCGCTGGACCTGAGCGATAGCGCGGCGGCCACGCCCGGCCAGTTGCCCCAGACCCTGCTGCCGCGCATGGCCCAGCAGGCGCGCCTGGAAGGCCTGCCGCCGGCCCCCAGCCTGCCCGCGGTGCCAGTGGGCAGCGATATCGCGCAATGGGCGCCGCCCACGCTCAAGACGCTCTACCGGCGCGCGGCCATGCGCATCCATCCCGATCGCGCCGCCAGCGATGCCGAGCGCCAGCATCGGGAGCAGCTGATGATGGCAGTGAACGCCGCCTACGCGGCGGGCGAGCGCTGGCGCCTGGAGGCCATGCTGGTGGCGGCCGGCGCGGACCCCGTCCAGGTCAGCGGCGGCCAGGCCCAGGCCCTGTGCCACTGGCTGGCCCATTGCGAGGCCCTGGTGCAGCAGCGCCTGCGCCTGGTGAACGACTATCTGGGCGCGCTCAGCGGCACCGGCATGTACCGGCTCTGGCGCACCGTGGAGCAGGCCGAGGCGCGCGGCCTGGATCCCCTGGCCGGCATGGTGGCCCAGCTGCGCGCCCGCGTGGTGGAGCGCCGCAAGGAGCTCTATATCAGCGCCCGGCTCAAACCCGATTCCAGTCTGGCGCGCGCCTTCTTGCACCAGCGCGCGGGCAGCCTGGGCCTGGCGCAGGCCGCCGCTCACCGCTGAGCCCGCCGCCCCTGCTCAGGGTAGGCGGATCGCGGCGGCCAGATGGGCGTAGACCACGCCCACCCGGCGCAGATGCCGCACCTCGGGGTGGGTGAGCAGCCACAACTCGGTCTCGCACTCCTCCAGGGGCTCGCTCAGGCGGCGCAGCTCGGCCCGCCCCTCGGCCAGAAAGAGCGGCAGCACGCCCACCCCCAGGCCCTGCGCCACCAGCTCCTGGACCGAGAGGATGCTGCCCACCTGGTAGCGCGGCTGCACCTTGGGAAAGTGGCGCTTGCGCCAGAGCACCGAGGGATGTTCGGGCAGCGCCTCGTCCGGGGCCACCCAATCGCTCGCACCGGCCTGGACCTGGGCCAGGCTGCGCAGCGTGGACGCCCGGGCGGCATACAGCGCCACCCGCAGGGTGCCCAGCGCCTTGCCCACCACATGGGGCGGAGGGCGCCGGGTGGCGCGCACCGCGATGTCGGCATCGCGCCGCGTCAGGTTGGCCAGCTCGTTGCCGGTGTGCAGCTCGAAGCCCAGCAGCGGATGGGCCTCGCGCAAGGGCGCCAGGGCGGGTGCGATCAGGCCGTGCAAGACCGTGTCCGTGGTGGTGATGCGCACCGAGCCGGCCACCTGGGCGGGCTCGGCCACCAGCAGGGCCCGCGCCGACTCCAGCGCCGCCTCCACCGACTCGGCCTGGGCGGCCAGGGCCTGCGCCAGCTCGGTGGCCACATAGCCGGCGCGCGTGCGCTCGAACAGCGACCGCCCCAGGCCGCGCTCCAGACGCTGCAGGGCGCGGAACACGGTGGATGCGTCCACCCCGAGCCGCTCACCGGCCGCGGCCAGGGTGCCGGCACGGCACAGCGCCAGCAGGACCTCCAGCTCGGCCGGGCCGAGTTTGTATTGCGTTGAAGCAATCATTCATTGCACTCCAGCCTATGGCGATTGCCGCTTCGCAATCCTACAGTGATCCCGTCATCCACCGCCCTGCTGCACCGCCATGAACACCTCGTCCCCCGCCCGCTGCCCCGATGCAAGCACCTCCGCCCCCCTGGGCATCACGCTGCTGCGCGTGAGCCTGGGCCTGATGTGGATCGCCCATGCCTTGCTCAAGCTGCTGGTCTTCACGCTGCCGGGCACGGCCCAGTTCTTCAGCAGCCAGGGCCTGCCGGGCGTGCTGGCCTACCCGGTGTTCGCGGTCGAGCTGCTGGGCGGCCTGGCCTTGTTGCTGGGCGTCTACGCCCGCCAGACCGCCCTGGCACTGGTGCTGGTGATGGCCGTGGCCGCCTGGGTGCATCTGCCCAATGGCTGGGTGCACACCAGCCCCGGCGGTGGCTGGGAGTACCCGGTGTTCCTGATCGCCGCGTCCATCGCGCTCTGGCTGATGGGAGACGGCGCGGCCGCCCTGCGCCGCAGCCCCTTCCTCGTGCCCGCGGCAGCCCGCGGCCGGGAGTCGGCATGAGCGCGCCGCTCACCCTGGTCTCGCATGGGCTGTGCCCCTATGTGCAGCGCGCCGCCATCGTGCTGGCCGAGAAAGGCCTGCCCTTCAAGCGGCGTGAGATCGACCTGGCCCGCAAGCCCGACTGGTTCCTGCGCATCTCACCGCTGGGCAAGACCCCGGTGCTGCTGGTGGGCGACACGCCCCTCTTCGAATCCGCGGTGATCTGCGAGTACCTGGACGAGGCCCATGAGCCCCGTCTCCACCCGGCCCCCGCCCTGGCACGCGCCCGGCATCGCGCCTGGATGGAGTTCGGCTCCGGTCTGCTCAAGCTCATCGGCGCCTTCTACAGCGCGCCGGATGAGGCCGCGCTGCAGGCTCGCGCGGCCGAGATCCACCAGCGCCTGAGGCAGCTGGAGGCGGTGCTGGGCGCCGGCCCCTACTTCGCGGGCCCGCACTTTGGCCTGGTGGACGCCGTCTTCGGCCCGGTGTTTCGCTACTTCGAGGTCTTCGACGCCCTGGGGGACTTCGGTCTCTGGCAGGACCTGCCGCGGGTCCAGGCCTGGCGTCGGGCCCTGGCCGCGCGGCCCTCGGTGGCCGGCGCCGTGCGCGCCGACTACCCGCAGCGCCTGCAGGCCTTTCTCCGGGCCCGGGGCTCGGCGCTGAGCCGGCGTCTGCCCGCCGGCGCCTGAGACTGCACCCTCAGCCCGCCGGGGCGCCAGGCGCACCGGGCCACCCGGCCCGCGACGTCACCCCCCTCTTGAAAGCCTCGCGACCGTCCCTATAATCCTGTCTGCTAGCACTCGTCAGGCATGAGTGCTAACGACATCGGCAGGCGGGGCTCACACGCCGTCTGCCATCGTCCTGGCTGTGAAGGGTGCCCCTCACAGGGCGACCCCGAAGACCTAGCACCGAGAATCCTCAAGGAGATCAGATGAAACTGCGTCCTCTGCACGATCGCGTGATCGTTAAGCGCCTGGAAAACGAAACCAAGACCGCCTCGGGCATCGTCATCCCCGACAACGCCGCCGAGAAGCCCGACCAGGGCGAAGTGCTGGCCGTGGGTCCTGGCAAGCGCAATGACAAGGGCGATTTCGTGGCCCTGAACGTGGCCGTGGGTGACCGCGTCCTGTTCGGCAAGTACAGCGGCCAGGCCGTCAAGGTCGACGGCGAAGAGCTGCTGGTCATGCGCGAAGAGGATCTGTTCGCCGTCGTCGCCAAGTAAGCGACGCACCGCACAGACCCCACTCATCTAGATACAGATTTCGGAGAAATAGACATGGCAGCAAAAGACGTTGTCTTCGGCGGCGAAGCTCGTGCTCGCATGGTCGAGGGTGTGAACATCCTGGCCAACGCCGTCAAGGTCACCCTGGGTCCCAAGGGCCGCAATGTGGTGCTGGAGCGCAGCTTCGGCGCCCCCACCGTCACCAAGGACGGTGTCTCGGTCGCCAAGGAGATCGAGCTCAAGGACAAGCTGCAGAACATGGGCGCCCAGATGGTCAAGGAAGTGGCTTCCAAGACCAGCGACAACGCCGGTGACGGCACCACCACCGCCACCGTGCTGGCCCAGGCCATCGTGCGCGAAGGCATGAAGTACGTGGCCGCCGGCATGAACCCGATGGACCTGAAGCGCGGCATCGACAAGGCTGTGCAAGCCCTGGTCGCCGAGCTGAAGAAGGCCTCCAAGGCCACCACCACCTCCAAGGAAATCGCTCAGGTCGGCACCATCTCCGCCAACAGCGATGCCGACGTCGGCCAGATCATCGCCAACGCGATGGACAAGGTCGGCAAGGAAGGCGTGATCACCGTCGAAGACGGCAAGAGCCTGAACAACGAGCTGGATGTCGTCGAAGGCATGCAGTTCGACCGCGGCTACCTGTCGCCCTACTTCATCAACAACCCGGAAAAGCAAGCCGCGATCCTGGACAACCCCTTCGTGCTGCTGTACGACAAGAAGGTGTCCAACATCCGTGACCTGCTGCCCACGCTGGAAGCCGTGGCCAAGGCCGGCCGTCCGCTGCTGATCATTGCCGAGGAAGTCGAAGGCGAAGCCCTGGCAACCCTGGTGGTCAACACCATCCGCGGCATCCTGAAGGTCGTGGCCGTCAAGGCTCCGGGCTTCGGCGACCGTCGCAAGGCCATGCTGGAAGACATCGCCATCCTGACCGGCGGCAAGGTCATCGCTGAAGAAGTGGGCCTGAGCCTCGAGAAGGTGACCCTGGCCGACCTGGGCCAGGCCAAGCGCGTCGAAGTGGGCAAGGAAAACACCACCATCATCGATGGCGCCGGCGCTGCTGCTGACATCGAAGCCCGCGTCAAGCAGATCCGTATCCAGATCGAGGAAGCCACCAGCGACTACGACCGCGAGAAGCTGCAAGAGCGCGTGGCCAAGCTGGCCGGCGGCGTGGCCGTCATCAAGGTCGGTGCTGCCACCGAAGTCGAGATGAAGGAAAAGAAGGCCCGCGTGGAAGACGCCCTGCACGCCACCCGCGCTGCCGTGGAAGAAGGCATCGTGGCTGGTGGCGGCGTGGCCCTGCTGCGCGCCCGTCAGACCGCTGGCGAGATCAAGGGCGACAACGCCGACCAGGACGCCGGCATCAAGCTGATCCTGAAGGCCATCGAAGCCCCGCTGCGCGAGATCGTGGCCAACGCCGGTGGCGAGCCGAGCGTGGTGATCAACTCCGTGCTGGCCGGCAAGGGCAACTACGGCTTCAACGCTGCCAACGACAGCTACGGCGACATGATCGAGATGGGCATCCTGGACCCGACCAAGGTCACCCGTACCGCGCTGCAGAACGCCGCTTCCGTGGCTTCGCTGATGCTGACCACCGAGTGCATGGTCGCCGAAGCTCCGAAGGACGAGTCCGCAGCCCCCGCCATGCCGGGTGGCATGGGCGGCATGGGCATGGACATGTAAGTCCTGCCTGAGCGCCAAGCAACAACGCTCGAATGAAGGGGCCGCAGCCATGCGGCCCCTTTCTTTTTTGCGGCGTGGCCGGCCCATAATTCGCCATCGCCTGCTCCGTCGCGTTCATGCCCGCTCCCGCCGCCCTCACCCAGCAATCCCTGGTCAACGATGCCCTGGCCCACCTGCCCATGCTGGCCCGTCAGATCCAGGACGGCATCCATGACACGCTCAACGGCAACAGCCAGCACCGTCTGCTGCTGGAACCCTGGCAGCGCCATCGCCTGCGCTTCCTGGAGTACTTCGAGCAAGCCCTGACCCCGCTGCTGGCCGCCGGCATGCGCGGCGAGGATCCCCTGCCCCGGCGCACGCCGCGCGGTCTGGACGAGCTCAGCCTGGTCGACGAGCGCCAGGCCCTGCACGATGTGTCCCTGGCCCATGTGATCCAGGCCGTGGAGGATGGCAGCCGCAACGAGCTCTACCAGCTCGGCAACTTCTTCGCCGCCCTGCGCGGCACCGCCCGTGCCCGCAAGGACGACAACCCCCTGCGTCCCGCCGTCTTCGGCCATGCCCTGCAGCAGGCCCTGAGCTGGCCCGAGCTGGACGCCGAGGGCCACTACGCCCTGATGCGCGTGGCCGCCCAGCCCCTGGCCCAGGCCCTGCAGCCGCTCTACGCCAGGCTGTGCACCCGGCTGCGCGAGGCCGATCTGGCCCCCCTGGTGGCCAGTCGCGGCGCCGGCGCGGCCAGCACCGAACATGAGCGCATGCGCCGCATCAGCCGCGCCTACGAGACGCTGGGCGCTCCGAGCCAGCACAGCGAGGCGGCCACCCTGGACGGACTGGCCCGCCGTGTCGACGCCCACAACTCCCGGCCGCAGCCCCTGGGCCCTGCCACGGGCGGCGGCCGCGATCTGCTGACCCGGCTCTACGACCAGATCCTGGCCGACCCGCGCCTGCTGCCCCCGGTCAAGGCCCTGCTGGCCCGGCTGCAGGTGGTGGTGGTGCGCCTGGCCGCCAGCGATCCCAGCCTGCTGCGCAGCCAGGACCACCCCACCTGGGCCCTGCTCAACCGCGTGGGCAGCCATGGCGGTGGCTTCGAGCGCGCCGACGATCCGCGCCTGCTGGACTTCCTGCGCTTTGTCGAGACCCGCATCGACGCCCTGGCCGCCCTGCCCCGCCCGAGCGCGGCGCAGTTCCAGGAGCTGCAGGCCCAGCTGGATGCCTTCATCAGCGAACAGGCCCGCCAGGGCGGCGAGCGCAGCTCGGTCCGCCTGGCCGGCCTGGAGCGCGAGCGTCAGCGCGAAAGCTGGCTGCGCCTGCTGCGCGAGCAGATCCGCGATCAGCTGGCCGAGGCGCCCGAGGCCCGCGCCAGTGCCTTGCTGCGCGACTTTCTGCGTCAGGACTGGACCCGCGCCATCGTGCAGGCCATGGTGGAGCATGGGCGCGACGCCCCCCAGGCCCAGGCCCGGGTGGAGTTGGTGGACAACTTGCTGGCCAGTTTGCGCCCTCTGCGTGACGAGGCCCAGCGCCAGTCCTTGCGCGCCTGCCTGCCCGGTCTGGTGCAGCAGCTGGAACAGGGCTGCGCCGCCATCGAGCTGCCCGAGGCCCGCCGCCAGGCCCTGTTCGACGAGCTGATGCGCCTGCACGGCCGCCTGCTGCTGGGCCCCACCGGCCAGCCCGCGGTCGAAGAAACCCAGGTCGTGCCGCCCATGGACCCCGAGGCCCGCCTGCAGGCCCTGCTCAGCGAGCGTGAATCGCTCCAGCAGGGCTCGCGCTGGGCCCATGACGAGGTGGACCGCAGCCGCCTGCCCACGGTGCCGGTTACGCTCTACTCCCTGGCCGATGCCGCCGCCTCGCGCCAGGCACTCAACCAATGGATCGCCGGCCTGACCATCGGGCGCTGGTACCACCTCTTTGTGCAGAGCCAGTGGACCACGGCCCAGCTGGCCTGGGTCAGCGACAGCCGCCAGTTCTTCCTCTTCGTGGGCCAGGATGCCGAGGAGCGGCACTCGCTCACCCGCGGCGCCCTGGAGCATCTGCTCGGCCACGGCCTGATCACGGCCCTGGAGGAGGATGGCGACATGGTCCAGCGCGCCATGGCCTCGCTGATGCAGGACCTGGACAGCCCGGACGCCCGCTGATGCCGCGCCGCGCCGCCGCATCCCTCACCCTGCTGCTGGCCGCCACCCTGGGCGGCGCGCTGCAGGCCCAAGCCCAGACCCAGACAGCCCCCGCCAGCGCGCCCGAACGGCCGCGCCTGGGCCTGGTGCTTTCGGGCGGCGGTGCCCGCGGCATTGCCCATGTGGGCGTGCTCAAGGTGCTGGAGCGCGAACGCATCCCGGTGGATGTGATCGCCGGCACCTCCATGGGCGCCATCATCGGCGGCCTCTATGCCAGCGGCATGAGCGCCACCACCCTGGAGCGCGAGCTGCTGCCCCTGGCCTGGGACCGGGTCTTCGCCAGCCGCGTGGAGCGTCAGCAGCTCTCCCAGCGCCGCAAGGAGGAGGACTTCGAGTTCTCCGCCGTGGTGGAGCTGGGCATGCGCGACGGCGAGGTGCGCGTGCCCCAGAGCACGCTCTCCAGCCGCGGCCTGGAAACCCTCTTGCGCCGCTACACCCTGCCGGTGCGCGAGGTGCAGGACTTCGACCGCCTGCCCACGCCCTTCCGCGCCATCGCCACCGATATGGAGAACGGCCAGCAGCTGGTGCTGGCCCAGGGCGATCTGGCCCTGGCCCTGCGCTCCAGCATGAGCGTGCCGGGCCTGTTTGCCCCCATCGAGCTGCGCGGCCGCATCCTGGGCGATGGCGGCCTGGTGAACAACCTGCCGGTGGACGTGGCGCGCAGCCTGGGTGCCCAGCGCCTGATCGCGGTGAATGTGGGCACCCCCCTGGCCGGGCGCGAGACGCTGAGCTCCCTGGTGGGCGTGACAGCCCAGATGATCAACATCCTGACCGAGCAGAACGTGCAGCGTTCCATCGCCAGCCTCTGGGAGGACGATGTGCTGATCACGCCCGACCTGGGCGCGCTCAGCTCGGCCGACTTCAACCGCAGCCGCGAGCTGATCGAGGCCGGCGAGCGCGCCGCCGAGGCCATGCTGGAACGCCTACGCCCCCTGGCGCTCAGCCCCGCCGCCTACGCCGCCTGGCGCGAGCAGCGCCGCCCCGGCGAGGCGCGCGAAGCCGTGCCGCGCCTGGCCGCCATTGCCTTCGAGGGCAGCGAGCTGACCCAGCCGCAGCGCCTGGCCTCCCAGCTGGAGAGCCAGCCCGGCCAACTCTTTGACGGCGCCCGCGCCGAGCGCGATGCACGGCTGCTGGCCTCCTCGGGCGACTACGAGCGCGTGGACTACCACGTGGAGCGCCGCGAGCAGGGCGACACCCTGGTCTTCGCCACCGAGGACAAGCCCTGGGGCCCGAACTACTTCCGCATCGGCCTGGACCTGAGCACCGACTTCTCGGGCGAAAGCAGCTTCAATCTGCGCATCAGCCACAACCGCCACTGGCTCACGCCCAGCGGCACCGAGTGGCGCAACCAGCTCAGCCTGGGCCAGACCCCGCGCCTGTACAGCGAGATCTACCAACCCCTGAGCTTCCAGCTGGGCCGCGCCAATGACTGGTTCCTCTCCGCCTGGAGCGAGCTGGAGCGCCGCAATATCACGCTCTACGAGGCCGACAGCGGCCAGGGCCTGGCGCGCGTCTCGCGCACCGGCGGCACGGTGGGGCTGGACCTGGGCCAGCCCTGGGGCCAGTGGGGCGAGCTGCGCCTGGGCCTGATCAGCCAGGCCTGGCGAATCAGGCCCGAGCTGATCACGGTGGACGTGCCCGAGGGCGTGCTGGGTCAGACCTGGCGCGAGACCGGGCTGCGCCTCAAGGCCGTGGTGGACCAGCTGGACTTCGCCAACTTCCCGCAGCGCGGCTACCGCCTCACCCTGGAAGCCGTGAACGGCCGCCTGAGCGGCCCGCAGGAGCGCCGCGCCAGCTCGCGCCGTGTGGAGCTACAGGCCACCGGCGCCTACAGCTGGCACACCCACACCCTCAACGGCCAGCTGCGCATCTTCGACGCCCATCAGCCCAGCGACTCCACGCAGGGCCCCTACACCCTGGGCGGCTTCCAGCAGCTCTCGGGCTACAAGCCGGGGCAGCTCACGGGCAATGCCCTGCTCTTCGCCCGCCTGGGCTACTACAAGCGCCTGCGCGAAACGCCCCTGCTCACGCGCGGTCTCTTCTTTGGCGGCTCGCTGGAGATGGGCAACGCCTGGCGCGACCGCCGCAGCGTGCGCGCCAGCGATCTGCGCACGGCCATGAGCCTCTTCGTGGGCGCCGACACCGGCCTGGGTCCGCTCTACCTGGCCCTGGGTCACGCACCGCGCGGCGGCACGGCGGTCTACCTCTTCATCGGGCGTCCCTGAGCAGGAAGGCACGGATCAGCTCGGCCAGCCGCTGCGGCTGTTCGTGCACGATCCAGTGCCCGGCGCCGGCCATGCGCTCCAGCTGCAGCCGCGGCACGAAGCGCTCCAGTCCCTCCAGCAGGCCGGGCAGCAGGGCGATATCGTCCAGGCCCCAGATCACCTGGGTGGGCAGGCCCACCGTGACGAACTCGGGCGCAAAGCTCAGGGCCATGGCACCCGGGTCCTCGGCCGTGGGCGGGCGCATGGGCGAGGCGCGGTAGTAGTTCAGCGGCCCCTGCAGGCCTTGGGCCCAGAGCTCGCGGTAGCGCTGGCGCTGGGCCTCGTCCAGCCAGGCCGGCGCCTGGCCTCGGGTCGCAAAAAAGGGCCACAGGCGCGCGTAGTCGTTCTCGGCCAGCAGGGCCTCGGCATCGGGCCGGCACAGGAAGTTCATATAGGCGCTGGCCTCGCGCTGCGCCGGGTTGAGCTGCAGCTCGCGCAAGAAGGTACCCGGGTGCGGCGAGTTGATGATCACCAGGCGCTGCATCAGCGCGGGCTGCTGGGCCGCCAGGTTCCAGGCCACGGCACCGCCCCAGTCATGGGCGATCAGGGCCTCCAGCGGACCCTCACCCGTGGCCTCGATCAGGGCGCGGATATCGGCCATCAGCGGCTTGGCCCGGTAGGCTTGCACCGAGTCCGGCGCGCTGCTGCGCTCGTAGCCGCGCAGATTGGGCGCGATGCAGCGCCAGCGCGGGGCCAGCTGCTGCATCAGCGCATCCCAGACGAAAGCGCCCTCGGGAAAGCCGTGCAGCAGCACCAGGCGCGGCGCATCGCGCGGGCCGCAGGCGCGGCAGGACAGGCTGATGGGGCCGCTGCCCGTGTCGGGCAGCTCCAGCGTGAAGGTCTCGATCATCCGGCGTCTCCCTGGCGTGGCAGCCAGTATGGGCTGCGCGCCGGAGCCGCCCTGTCAAGCGGGCGACAGGGGCGCGTCCGGTGCGTCGGGCGCTTCAAGGGCCACCGTGGGACGCGGTGCATGGGCCCACTGGTGCAGGATGTGGGCCACATCGGCCACGCCCTGCTTCTTCAGCGCCGAGAACAAGGTGATGGACACATCGGATTCCTCGGTGGCCATGGCCCCCAGCCGCTCCTGGGTCTGGCGCAGGGCCGCGTCGGCCTCCTTGCGGTTGAGCTTGTCGGCCTTGGTCAGCACCACCAGCAGCTTGACCTCGCCGGTGGCCACGCGGCGCTGCACGAAGTCCAGCAGCTGCTGGTCCAGATCGGTCAGGCCCAGGCGAGAATCCACCATCAGCACCACGCCGGAGAGGCTGCGGCGGACTTCCAGGTAGTCGGCCATCACCTTCTGCCAGCGCTGCTTGGCATCGCGGTTCACCGCGGCATAGCCATAGCCGGGCAGGTCGGCAAAAAGCGCGTCGGCCGCGTCCTTGGGCCCCAGCTCGAACAAATTGATGTGCTGTGTTCGCCCAGGCGTTTTCGATGCGAACGCCAAGCGCTTTTGCTGCGCCAGCGTATTGATCGCCGTCGACTTCCCTGCATTCGATCGACCGACGAAGGCGATCTCGGGCAGCTCGGTGGGCGGTAGGTGGACCAACTGGCTGGCCGTGGTCAGAAAGCGGGCCGTGTGGGTCCAGCCCAACACCATCTTGTCATCGGGCGCGGCGGGGGCGCTCTGGGGCGCATTGCTGGTGTCGGGGTTCATCTAGTGAGGCCTTGTGAATTCGCCATTGTAAAATCCGGAGGTTGCGCTTACCCAACCCGAGAACACATGAAGACTGCTGCTATCTTGTTGTCTGGCTTCACTTTTGCGGCTGCGGCCCTGGCAAGCGGCGCCCCTGCGGCAGCCAAGCCTGATCTGGTCAAGGGCCAGGCCACCGCCACTCAGGTGTGTGCAGCTTGCCACACTGCGGACGGTTCACGGGGTAGCCCGGCCAACCCCATCCTGCAGGGTCAGCATGCGGAGTACCTCTCCAAGCAGCTGCACGAGTTCAAGGAAGGCAAGCGCAAGAACGCCATCATGCAGGGCATGGCCGCCCCGCTGTCCGATGAGGACATCCGCAATGTGGCCGCCTTCTATGCCAGCAAGAGCGCCAAGCCCGGCTTCGCCAAGAACAAGGAGCTGGTGACCCTGGGCGAGAAGATCTACCGCGGCGGCATTGCCGACCGCCAGATCCCGGCCTGCGCCGGCTGCCACAGCCCCACCGGCGCCGGCATCCCGGCCCAGTACCCGCGCATCGGCGGCCAGCACAGCGACTACACCGAGGCTCAGCTGAATGCCTTCCGTGCCGGCGCCCGCGGCAACAATCCGCAGATGCTGGCCATCGCGGCCAAGATGAACGACCGCGAGATCAAGGCCGTGGCCGACTACATCGCCGGCCTGCGCTGAGCGCACCGCCCGCAACCCCGGGCGTGAATCCGGATTCCCTGCTGTTGTAAAAAGGCCGGCGCACCACCGCCCGGCCTTTTTTCTTTTTGCCCGCCCCGATGTCCGCTGCCCCCGACACCCTGCCCCAGCCTCCGAACACGGCGCCGCCGCCGCCGGCAACGCCCAGCCCGCCGCGCGGCAGTGCCTGGCGCGAGGCCTACGAGCTGCTGTCCTCGATGCGCTTCGCCATCGCCCTGCTCACGGTGATCTGCATCGCCTCGGTGATCGGCACGGTGGTCAAGCAGCGCGAGCCGCTGAACAACTACGTCAACCAGTTCGGCCCCTTCTGGGCCGAGCTCTACGGCAAGCTGGACCTCTACACGGTCTACAGCGCCTGGTGGTTCCTGCTGATCCTGGGCTTTCTGGTGCTCTCCACCAGCCTGTGCATCGCGCGCAACACGCCCAAGATCGTGGCCGATCTCAAAAGCTACAAGGAAGGCATACGCGAGACCGCGCTGCAGGCCTTCCACCACAAGGCCCTGGGCCATCTGGGCGCGGCGCCCGAGCAGGCCCTGGCCCAGGTCTCGGCCCTGCTGGACGCCGAGGGCTGGAAGGCCAAGGCCCAGATCCGCGACAAGGGCACCATGGTGGCCGCCCGCAAGGGCGCGGCCAACAAGATCGGCTACCTGGCCGCGCATGGCGCCATCGTGCTGATCTGCCTGGGCGGCCTGCTGGACGGCGACCTCTTTGTGCGCGCCCTGATGTGGGCCCAGGGCAAGACCGTGTACCAGGGCGGCGGCCTGGTCAGCGAGGTCAAGCCCGAGCACCGGCTCGCGGCCAGCAACCCGAGCTTCCGCGGCAATCTGATGGTGCCCGAGGGCGGGCGCGCCGCCACCGCCATCCTGTCCATGCCCGACGGCGTGGTGCTGCAGGAGCTGCCCTTCGATGTGGAGCTGAAGAAGTTCATCGTCGAGTACTACGCGACGGGCATGCCCAAGCTCTTCGCCAGCGAGATCGAGATCCGCGACCACGAGACCGGCCAGACCCACGCGGCCACGGTCAAGGTCAATGAGCCGGCCTTCCACCGCGGCGTGGCCCTCTACCAGAGCAGCTTCGACGACGGCGGCTCCCAGCTGCGCCTGCGCGCCCTGCCCCTGGCCGGCAATGCTGCCCCCTTCGAGATCGAGGGCCTGGTGGGCGCGTCCACCAGCCTCTCCAACGGCGCCGAGAAGCTGAGCCTGGAGTTCAGCGGCCTGCGTGTGATCAATGTGGAGAACATGGCCGCCCCGGCCGGCAGCGGCGCCGATGTGCGCAAGGTGGACCTGATCGACTCCGTCCAGGCCCATCTGGGCAGCGGCGCCAAGACCCGCGGCGAGAAGACCCTGCAGAACGTGGGGCCCTCCTTCAGCTACAAGCTGCGCGACGCCGCCGGCCAGGCCCGCGAGTTCAACAACTACATGGTGCCGGTGGAGCTGGACGGCCAGCGCGTCTTCCTGGCCGGCGTGCGCGACAGCCCGGCCGAGGCCTTCCGCTATCTGCGCATCCCGGTGGACGAGCGCGGCGAGATGGAGGGCTGGCTGCAGCTGCGCCGCGCCCTGGCCGATGCCGCCCTGCGCGAGCGCGCCGCCCGCCGCTACGCCCAGCTGGCCACGCCGGACGACAAGCCCCAGATGGGGCCGCAGCTGCAGGCCACGGCCCTGCGCGCCCTGACCCTGTTCGCTGGAGCCGAGGTGCCGCCGCCCGCCGCGGCGGCCTCGGCGGCCTCCGGGCCCGCCCCCACCACACCCGCCCAGACCCTGGGCGGCCTGCCGGCACTCTCGCAGTTCATCGAACGCGAGGTGCCCGAGGCCGAGCGTGCCCGCGTCTCCGAGGTCCTGCTGCGCATCCTCAACGGCAGCCTGTTCGAGCTCTACAAGCTGGCCCGCCAGCAGGCCGGCCAGCCCGAACCCGAGACCGGCAGCGGCACCCAGACCTTCATGACCCAGGCCGTGCTGGCCCTCTCGGACAGCATGTTCTACCCCGCCCCCATGATCCTGCAGCTGGCTGACTTCAAGCAGGTGCAGGCCAGCGTCTTCCAGGTCGCCCGCGCACCGGGCCAGAAACTGGTCTACCTGGGCGCGGTGCTGCTGATCATCGGCGTGTTCGCGATGCTCTACATCAAGGAACGTCGGCTTTGGATCTGGCTGGAGCCGGTCCACAATGGCGGCACCCGCGTGCGCATGGCCCTGTCCTGCACCCGCGCCTCGCCCGATACCGACACCGAGTTCCAGAGCCTGAGCCAGGCCCTGCTCAAGGACGTGCAGACACCATGAACACCGCTACCGCAAGCATCAATCTCGGACGCCGCGGCTATTTCGCCCAGCGCGACTGGCAGGACTGGGTCTTCGCCCTGCTGATCATCGGCGGCGCGGGCTTTGCCTTCAGCCGCTACGGCCAGTCCATGGACGGCTACGAGAAAGGCATCCTGGCCTGCAGCGTGCCGGGGCTGATCGCCCTGGGCTGGTTCTGGAAACCGCTGCGCCTGCTGTGCGTGCTGGTAGGGGCCGCCAGCCTGCTGGCCATCAATCTCTACCTGGACAAGACCGATGCCTTCGGCGCCGACCTGGCCGCCGCCGATCAGGTTTTCCTGCTCAAGTACGCCCTGTCCAGCCAGAGCGCCATCCTCTGGATGAGCCTGCTCTTCTTCATGAGCACCCTGTTCTACTGGGGCGGCTTCTTCAAGAAGGACGCCGGCCAAAGCGCCGCTGAGGCCATCGGCTCGCGCCTGGCCTGGGGCGCCGTCTTCATGGCCCTGGTGGGCACCATGGTGCGCTGGTTCGAGAGCCACCAGATTGCCGCCGACATCGGCCACATCCCGGTGAGCAATCTCTACGAGGTCTTCGTGCTCTTCGCCTGGATGACGGCGCTGATGTACCTCTACTACGAGCAGCGTTTCAAGACCCGCGCGCTGGGCGCCTATGTGATGCTGGTGATCAGCGCGGCCGTGGCCTTTCTGCTCTGGTACACGGTGGCGCGCGAGGCACATGAAATCCAGCCCCTGGTGCCGGCCCTGCAGAGCTGGTGGATGAAGATCCATGTGCCGGCCAACTTCGTGGGCTACGGCACTTTTGCCATGGCCGCCATGGTGGCCCTGGCCTATCTGCTCAAGACCGCCAGCCCGCGTGCCCTGCTGGTCGGCCTGATCGGCGTGCCCGCGGCCCTGATCCTGATGATCCTGGCCGTGCGTTTCGGCGCCAGCGGCCTGACGCCCGAGACCATCGCCGGCCTGGAGGGCTGGGCCCGCAAGATGGGCGGCGTGCTGCTGTTCTTCGGCATCTGCGTGGCCCTGCGCCAGCCCCTCACTGCCCGGCTGCCGGCCCTGCCCCTGCTGGACGACCTGATGTACAAGGCCATCGCCCTGGGCTTTGCCTTCTTCACCATCGCCACCATCCTGGGCGCCTTCTGGGCGGCCGAAGCCTGGGGCGGCTACTGGAGCTGGGACCCCAAGGAAACCTGGGCCCTGATCGTCTGGCTCAATTACGCGGCCTGGCTGCATATGCGCCTGATGAAGGGCCTGCGCGGCGCCATCTCGGCCTGGTGGGCCCTGGTGGGCCTGGTGGTCACCACCTTCGCCTTCCTGGGCGTGAACATGTTCCTCTCGGGCCTGCATTCCTACGGCACTTTGTGAGCCCCCAAGGCCGGGCTTCGCCCGGCCAGCCCCCCGAGGGGGCCAAGAAAGCTCGGGGCGGCCCGGCGCTTTCTTGTGAAGCTTCTGTAAATTTCCCGAGCGGACCTCAAGGACACGGCGCAGCGCGTAAGCTCTGCGCCGTTTTCACGACTGACGGAAGTCATCCACGATTTCCTGTCGCCGCCATGTATTTCCATCCCGAGCGTTTCCCCCGCATCGCCACCTCCGACATCACCCCGCGCAGCCTCTACGAGGGCCGCCGTGACTGGCTCAAGCTGATGGCCGGCGGCGCCCTGGCCGGCCTGGGTCTGGACCCCGCCCAGGCGAACCTGGCCGCGGTCAAGAGCGCCGTCCCTGGCGCACTGACCATGGAGAAGCCGACCTCGCGCAAAGACGCCACCAGCTACAACAACTTCTACGAGTTCGGCACCGACAAGGCCGAGCCCGCGCAGCGTGCCCACACGCTCAAGACCAGCCCCTGGAGCGTGGCCGTGGAGGGCGAGATCGCCAAGCCCGGCGTCTACGACCTGGACAGCCTGCTCAAGCTCTCCCCCATGGAAGAGCGCATCTACCGCCTGCGCTGCGTGGAAGGCTGGTCCATGGTGATTCCCTGGATCGGCTACTCCCTGGCCGAGCTGATCAAGAAGGTGGAGCCAACGTCCAAGGCCAAGTTCGTCGAGTTCGTCACGCTGGCCGACAAGGCCCAGATGCCGGGCCTGCGCTCCGGCGTGCTGGACTGGCCGTATGTGGAAGGCCTGCGCATCGACGAGGCCATGCATCCGCTCACCCTGCTGGGCTTCGGCATGTATGGCGATGTGATGCCCAAGCAGAACGGCGCGCCGGTACGCCTGGTCGTGCCCTGGAAATACGGCTTCAAGTCCGCCAAGTCCCTGGTCAAGATCCGCTTCGTGGAGAAGCAGCCGGTCTCCAGCTGGACCCGGGTGCTGCCGCAGGAGTACGGCTTCTACTCCAATGTGAACCCCCAGGTGGACCACCCGCGCTGGAGTCAGGCCACCGAGCGCCGCATCGGCGATGACGGGCTCCTGGCCAAGCGCCGCCCCACCCTGATGTTCAACGGCTACGAGGCTCAGGTGGGCCAGCTCTACGCCGGCATGGACCTGAAGAGAAACTTCTGAGCGCCGGCGGCGCGGCCCCGCTGCCGGGCGCGCCGCGGTGCCCCCGCCCATGAAACCCTTGTCTTCCTGGCTGCTGCACCCGGCAGCCAAGCCCCTCGTTTTTCTGCTCTGCCTGGCGCCGCTGGCCAGCCTGGTCTGGGGCGTCGTGGCCAACACCCTGGGCGCCAACCCGGCCGAGGCCTTGATACGCGGCCTGGGCGACTGGACCCTGCGCCTGCTCTGCCTCACCCTGGCCATCACACCGCTGCGCCAGGCCTTGGGCTTGCCGGCCCTGGCGCGCTGGCGCCGCATGCTGGGCCTGTTCGCCTTCTTCTACGGCTGCCTGCACCTGCTGGCCTATGCCTGGCTGGACATGGGGCTGGACCTGGGCGAGATCGCCCGAGACATCGCCAAGCGCCCCTTCATCCTGATGGGCTTCCTGGCCTGGGCCCTGATGATTCCCCTGGCCGCCACCAGCTTCAACCGCGCCATCCGCGCCCTGGGCGGCGCGCGCTGGCAGGCCCTGCACCGGCTGGTCTATGTCCTGGTGCTGATCGGCCTGGCGCACTTCATCTGGCTGCGCGCGGGCAAGAACAATTTCGCCGAGCCCGCCGTCTACGGCGTGGTGCTGGCCCTGCTGCTGGGCTGGCGGCTGCGGCGGCGCCTGAGCAAGACGGGCTGAGGCGGCAACCCTTCAGCCAGGCTTTAGCGGACAAACAGGCTTTCTTCAGCCGGGGCTGAGCTTCTCTTCAGCCGGGGTTTTCACCATGCGGGCCACGGGAGACCTTCGTCGCCCGAGAGCATTCGCCATCCATGAAGACCATCCCTGCCTCCCTCGCCCTCGGCCCCCTGCTGCTGGGCGCCCTGAGCCTGCTGCCCCTGTGCGCCCGGGCCCAGGCCACCAGCACCGCCTCCGAGTCCAGCTTCACCCTGGGGGCCGGCGTGGCCTTCGGGCCGCGCTTCATGGGCTCCAAGGAAAACCAGGCCAGCCCGGCCCTGGTGGCCGACTACCAGCACCGCAGCGGCTTCTTCGCCAGCAGCCTGCGCGGCATAGGCTGGGGCGGCGGCAGCGACGCGCTGAAGTACAGCCTGGCCCTGAGCCTGCGTGGTGAACGCGACGAGAAGAACGAGAAGGGCGGCCTGGGCGGCAAGTCCGGCGGCAAGGAGCTGCTGGGCATGGGCAAGGTCAAGAGCTCGGCCCTGGGCCTCTTCACCCTGGGCAGCCAGGTGCATGAGCGCCTGGGCCTGCACGCCGCCCTGGAGCTGCCGCTGAGCCATCGCGAGAACGGCCGCGCCCTGCACCTGGGCGGCAGCCTGCAGCTGCTGCAAGGCCCGCGCGACACAGTGGCGCTGGACTTCGGCGCCAGCTGGGGTGACAGCAAGTACCAGCGCACCTACTTCGGCGTGAACGCCCAGCAGTCGCAGAACACCGGCTATGCGATCTACACGCCCAAGTCCGGCTTCTACCAGAGCGAGCTGAGCCTGAACTGGAGCCGCCAGCTCAATGAGCGCTGGGGCCTGACCAGCGTGCTGGGTGTCAGCCATCTGCTGGGCGACGCGGCCGACAGCCCCCTGGCCCGACGCAAGACCGCGCCCCAGGGCGCGGTCTTCGTCACCTACCGCTACTGAAGCCCGCCGCCGGGCTCAGCGCAGCAGCGCCCAGAGCCCCAGGCCCAGATAGCCCAGCACCGTCAGGCCGTGCAGGCCCAGGAAGAACTGCACCGTGGCCGGGCGGCGCACCACCTTCTGCCGGAGTTCCTGGGGCAGCAGGGCCTCGCCCTCGGGCCCCGGCAGGGGCTCGAAACAGCCCAGCAAGGTTTCATAGCGCACCAGCCGGCTGATCGAGCTGGCATAGAGCCGGAACAGGGTCTGCGTGAGCAGACCGCCGAAGACGGACAGCAGCAGCGGCACCAGCAGCAGCAGGGTGGTCTGCAGGCGGCTGACATGCTCGCCCATGGCCTGGCCGACGAAAATCGCGTCAGCTGAGATAATCAGGGTATTCGCGTTGACGATGAGCTGCTCGTAGTGGCGAGCCCATTGCTGCGCCTCGGTATAGAGCTGGCGCAGTGTCGCCAGGGTGGCTTCGCCCATGGGGGCGGGGGCCGCGGTGCCGTCGGCAGCCGTCATCTGCGTCATTCCTTTTCTGTGTGAGCCCGGAGCGGGGGCGGTTCGCCCCGACCCCTCATTCTCCGGTGCCGCACAGGGTTCTGCCAGCGTCCTAACCCGAGGTTCCGTCCCCCTTCACGCCATGAACAGCCGCCATCCTGTCGTTCTGATCACCGGTAGCGCGCGCCGGCTCGGCCGCGAGATCGCCCTGCACCTGGCCGAGACCGGGGGCTGGACGCTGGCCCTGCACTGCCACCGCTCCCAGACCGAAGCCCAGGCACTGGCCGAGGAGCTGGCCGGACGCGGCGTGGATGCGGCGGTCTTTGCCGCCGACCTGGCCGACGAGGCGGCCTGCGAGGCCCTGCTGCCCGCCGTCCAGGCCCGCTTCGGCCGGGTGGATGCGGTGGTGAACAACGCCTCGCTCTTCGAATACGACGATGTGGCCGGCTTCAGCCACGCGAATCTGGAGCGCCACTGGCGCGCCAATACCGCGCCGGCCATCCTGCTGGCGCGGGCCCTGCACCGGCAGCTGGAAGCCGCGGGCGGCCAGGGCTGTGTGGTGAACCTGCTGGACCAGAAGCTCTGGAATCCGAATCCGGACTACCTGTCCTACACCCTGTCCAAGGCCGCGCTGGAGTCGGCACAGACCCTGCTGGCCCAGGCCCTGGCACCGCGTCTGCGGGTGTGCGGCGTAGCCCCGGGGGTGACCCTGGCCTCCGGCCCCATGAACGACAGCGAATTCCAGGCCGCGCACAAGCTCACCCCGCTGCAGCGCTCCTCCACCCCGCAGGACATCGCACGCGCCGTGCGCTTCCTGCTGGACTCCCCGGCCATCACCGGTACCACCTTGCTGGTGGACGGTGGCCAGCATCTGGCCGCGCAGGCGCGCGACGTGATGTTCCTCACCGGCACGCCCTGAACCGCGCTGCCGCCCAGCCCTCAAGACCTGCCCCTGCCATGCAAAGCTCCCTCGCCCATCCGGCCCTGCTCGCCTGCCGCCGCCTCTTCCTGCGCAACTACGAGGTCTGGATCAATATCGGCGTGCACGATTTCGAGAAGCGCGGCGAGCAGCGCGTGCTGATCAATGTGGACCTCTACATTCCCCTGGCCGAGTCCACGCCCACGCAGGACGAGCTCAGCGAGGTGGTGGACTACGACTTCATGCGCCGCTCCATCTCCGAGCGCGTGAGCCAGGGCCATATCCATCTGCAGGAAACCCTCTGCGATGACGTGCTCAAGCTGATGCTGGCCCACCCGCGCGTCAAGGCCGCCCGCGTCTCCACCGAAAAGCCCGATGTCTACCCGGACTGCGAGTCCGTGGGCGTCGAGGTCTTCGCCATCAAGGACCTCTGAGCGCCGGCCCTGCCCGCAGCGCCCCTTCCCGCACCTCCAGGAATTCCCCGCATGGACACCGCCGACGCCCCCATCCTCGACACCGACCGCGCCGCCGCCGAGAAGAAGCAGGCCCACGAGATCAACAAGCTCTCCAAGCGCCTGCACCGCCTGGTGGGCCAGGCCATCACCGACTTCAACATGATCGAGGACGGCGACAAGGTCATGGTCTGCCTGTCCGGCGGCAAGGACAGCTACTCCCTGCTGGACATCCTGATCAATCTGCGCCAGCGCGCGCCGATCAAGTTCGACATCGTCGCGGTCAACCTGGACCAGAAGCAGCCGGGCTTCCCGGCCGAGGTGCTGCCCACCTACCTCAAGAGCATCGGGGTGGACTTCCACATCGAGACCCAGGACACCTACAGCATCGTCAAGAAGCTGGTGCCCGAGGGCAAGACCACCTGCAGCCTGTGCTCGCGCCTGCGCCGCGGCATCCTCTACCGCGTGGCCCAGGAACTGGGCGCCACCAAGATCGCCCTGGGCCACCACCGCGACGACATCGTCACCACCCTGCTGCTGAATATGTTCTTCGGCAGCCGCATGAAGGGCATGCCGCCCAAGCTGGTGAGCGATGACGGCAAGAACGTGGTGATCCGCCCCCTGGCCTATGTGCGCGAGTCCGACCTGGTGAAGTGGGCCGAGCACCGTGAGTTCCCCATCATTCCCTGCAACCTCTGTGGCAGCCAGGAAAACCTGCAGCGCGCCAACGTCAAGGCCATGCTGCAGGACTGGGACAAGAAGTTCCCGGGCCGGGTCGACAATATGTTCACCGCCATGGGCAATATCGTCACCTCGCACATGATGGACCGCCAGCTCTTCCCCTTCGAGACCATCAAGGCCAACGGCACCCCGGATCCGAACGGTGACATCGCCTTCGACGAAGAGGAGCACTGCGGCCCCGCCGAGCCGGCCGCCGGCTCGGTGATCCGCCTGGTGCGCGAGGAGGAGTGAGGCGCCGCGCCGGCGGCTCGCCGAAGCCGCGGTGCGATACAGGGATTTACACGCCCGACATGCCAGCACAGAGCCGCGGCGCCACAATTTTCACGTGGTATACCGCTGTGCTCATGACAAGGAGGCAGGCATGATCAACTTCACGCGACGGCTGGCCCTGGCCGGCCTGGGCACCGTGGCGCTGCTGGGTCTGTCCGGCTGCGCGGCCCTCAACACCATCAGCGCCGATGCGCAGAGCTTCGGCAGCTGGCCCGCCGGCCGGCAGCCCGGCAGCTATGCCTTCGAGCGCCTGCCCTCGCAGCAGCAGAACGAGAAGGGCCAGGCGGAGCTGGAAGACGCGGCGCGCGCGGCCCTGGAGAAAGCCGGCTTCACCGCCGCCGCCGACACCAAGAGCGCCGATGTGCTGGTGTCCATCGGCGTGCGCGTCAGCCGCAGCGACCGCGCCCCCTGGGACGACCCGCTGTGGTGGCGCTGGAACGGCAGCTATTTCTCCTGGCGCTACGGTCCGGCCTGGCGCCCCTACTACAGCCGCTTCGGCTATCCCTATCCCATCGACCCCATGATGGAGCGGCGCTACGACCGCGAGGTGGCCCTGCTGCTGCGTGACCGCAAGAGCAATGAGCCGCTCTACGAGGCCCGCGCCAGCAATGACGGCGCCACCCAGGGCAGCCTGAGCCTGGTGGGCGCGCTCTTCGAAGCGGCCATGGCGGACTTTCCGCAGACCCAGCCCCAGCCGCACGCGGTCAGCGTGCAACTGGGGGGTGGCCGGTAAACAGACCGCCACGCAGCAGCCCTGATAATCGCGGCTTCGCAACAAGCCGCGATTTGTCTTTCTATGGCGCTCAATATCGTGATCATGGCCGCGGGCAAGGGTACCCGCATGAAGTCCACCCTGCCCAAGGTGCTGCACAAGCTGGCCGGCAAATCCCTGCTGCGCCATGTGCTGGACACCACGGCCGGCCTGGGCGCCACCCAGCGCCTGGTGATCACGGGCCATGGCGCCGACCAGGTGGAAAGCGCCGTCGCCGGCCCCGGCATCGCCTTCGTGCGCCAGATGCCCCAGCTGGGCACGGGTCACGCGATCCAGCAGGTCGTGCCCCATCTGCCCGAGAGCGGCAGCACCCTGATACTGAGTGGCGACACGCCGCTGATCAGCGCCGCCACGACCCGCCAGCTGGCCGAGACCTGCGCCGGCGATCGCCTGGTGCTGCTGACGATCGACTACAGCGACCCCACCGGCTATGGCCGCATCGTGCGTGAGGGCGAGGCGGTCAAGGCCATCGTCGAGCACAAGGACGCCAGCCCCGAGCAGCGCCAGATCCGCGAGTGCTACACCGGCATCATGGCCGCGCCGACCGCGGCGCTGAAGCGCTGGGTGGGCCAGCTCTCCAACAACAATGCCCAGGGCGAGTACTACCTGACCGACATCGTCGCGATGGCGGTCGCCGAGGGCGTGCCGGTGGTCGGCGTCAAGACCCTCAACGAGACCGAGGTGCTGGGCATCAACAGCCCGCTGCAGCTGGCCGATCTGGAGCGCCGCTTCCAGCGCCGCCAGGCCGAGACCCTGATGGAGCAGCACGGCCTGCGCCTGGCCGACCCCGCCCGCTTCGACCTGCGCGGCGAGCTGATCTGCGGCCAGGATGTGGAAATCGATGTGGGCTGCGTCTTCGAGGGCCGGGTGGAGCTGGGCGACGGCGTGCGCATCGGCGCCTACAGCGTGATCCGCAATGCCCGCATCGCGGCCGGCGCACGCATCCATGAATTCACCCATATCGACGGTGAGGCCGCCGGCGCCAGCGTGGGTGAAGGCGCCCTGGTGGGCCCCTTTGCCCGCCTGCGTCCCGGCGCCGAGCTGGGCGCCGAGGTGCACATCGGCAACTTCGTCGAGGTCAAGAACTCCAGCCTGGCGCGCGGCGCCAAGGCCAATCACCTGGCCTATCTGGGCGACGCCACGGTGGGCGAGCGCGTCAACTACGGCGCCGGTTCCATCACCGCCAACTACGACGGCGCCAACAAGCACCGCACCAGCATCGGCGCCGATGTGCATGTGGGCAGCAACTGCGTGCTGGTGGCGCCCTTGGAAATCGGCACCGGCGCCACCATCGGCGGCGGCTCCACCATCACCAAGGCCGTGGCCCCCGGCGAGCTGGCCGTGGCGCGTGGCAAGCAGGTGGCCATCCAGGGTTGGGTGCGCCCCACGAAGAAGCGCTGAGGCCCGGCTTTTTCGTGAGCAATTGCACACATTCGGTCGGAGCCGGCCCACAATAGCCCTAAATGTCCCCGAACAAGGGACATGCTCCGCGCATCAGCCTGCCTAGCATTGCGCTAAGTCCGACCGATGCAGTACCCATGTCGAAACATGCGCCGCCCGCCCCCCAGCCGCCGATGAGCGACACCGATTCCGCCTGGCAGGCCCTGGCCGAGATCAGCTCCGGCCCCTGTGAAACCGACGAAGACGCCGAACGCGCCGCCGCGCTCGAGCGCCTGGCGCTGGAGCACGCGCGCTGCGACGATGCCGCCAGCGCCTGCTACTACCTCTGCCGCAGCTTGGGTGCCGCGCGCCAGATGGAGCCCAGCGAGCCGGGGCTTGAGCTGCTGTTCGAGTTGCTCGGCGCCCTGGCCGACCTGCCCTCGCCCGCCCTGGAGACCGAGCCCGCCCCCGAGGCCCTGGGCGAGGCCGATGGCCTGGGTGTGTACGAGCTCTGCCAGCAGCTGCAGGCCGCGCGCGACCAGTCGCGCCAGGCCTGGCGCGAGCTCACCGAGGGCGATGCCGCCGACGGCACACCCCTGCGCATCCACTGAACACGGAGGCCCGCTCCAGGCCCCGCATCGGCTGAGCAGGCCTGCGCTGCAAGCGCTTGCGCGGCGCGCCGCGGCTGAGCCGGTTGCTCGGCCTGGACGTTGTCAGAATGCACAGGCCCCGGCGGCTTGCAGGACTGCCCGGTGGCCCGGCAGTCGTGTCGGCAAGTCTGCGGAGAACCAGGTCGCCAGAGCCATGCTGTATCCCATCACGCTCAGCAGTCACCGGCGAATCATCATCGCCCCGGAAGGCTGGTTCGATCGCATTGGTCGCCTGGACATGGATCGTGCGGAACTGACGCTGGGCATCCCTCGGCTGGGTGAGCAAGGTCTCGCCTGGTTCATCCGGGCCGATGGCCTGTTTCATCCTCTGCAATGGCGGGGGCGCATCCAGCGGGGTCCCGCCCAGTGGCTGGGCTGGTCGCGGCAAAGGGAGTGCTACGGGATTCTGGCGGGGCGCTCGATCACTTGCGGCGAACTGCTCGACCGCATCCGCGATCACGCGGACCAGTTTGCCGAAGCCCCGCACACCCAGGAGCTGCGTGCCTGCCTCTCGACGCAGGAGGCCGGCCGGCTTCTCGATCGAGAGCTCATGGCCCGGTACCTGGGCCAGTAATCTCTGACGGGCTCCCTGGCCCCCGCGTACCCTGCCTGTTTTTGCAGCAAAGCGTGCTCAGGCCTTGCAGATCAAGCACTTGGCGCCGCCGTCGCCAGCTTGCCCCCGGACTTGTCCACAGGCGCTGGGGATGAGCGGCATCGCGCCTCAAAGAGAGCGCCGCACATGGGCGGCCACCGCCGCCAGGGTGCGATCCAGGGCCTGGCGCAGGGGCTCGAAGCCGGCGTTGCGCTCGCGGCTGGCCTCGTCCATATAGAGGGGGCGGCGGATCTCGATCTGCAGGCTGTGGCGCCGCTCGGCCGGACGGCCGATGCGGCCGATCAGGGCCACGCCCTTGTAGGGATCGTTGCGCGCCACGCTATAGCCCTGCTCGCGCAGCGAGGCCTCGATCAGGTCCAGCAGGACCGGCTCGCAGGTCGTGCCGTCGCGGTCACCCAGCACGAAGTCGGCCAGGGGCTCGCTGCGCTGCAGGCCCAGGCGCTCGAAGGCGTTATTGGGCATGGAGTGCAGGTTCAGATGCCAGACCGCACCAAAGCGCGCATGGGCCTGCTCTACCGCCTCGTTCAGGGCCGCGTGGTAGGGCCGCCAGCAGCGATCGATCCGCCCCTGCACCTCGGCCACCGAGAGCCGGCGCTCATAGATGGGCTGGCCCTTGCCCACCTGGCGCCAGATCAGGCCGTAGCCCAGGCGGGTTTTCTCGCCCGGGGCCAGGGGCTCGGGCCAGGGCCCGTCCAGCAGCTCCGGGTCCAGATCGCTGAGCTCGCGGTTGGGGTCGATATAGCTGCGCGGAAAGCGCGCGGCCAGCAGGGTGGCGCCGTGGCGCGGCGCGTCCTGCCAGAGCGCGTCCACATGGGTGTCCTCGCCGGAGCGCAGCGGGGCCAGGGGCAGGCAGCTGCCGAAGTCGGCGGGATAGTCCACGCCGCTGTGCGGCGAGTCGCAGACCAGGGGCAGCACCTCGCCCTCGGGCAACTGCAGGCGATAGGCGGCGTGCTCCAGCGGAACCTGGAGGCTTGAAGACATAGACATCGTGCTTGGAAACAAGGTTCAGTCCAGCTTGATCTGGGCCTTGGTGGCGATGCGCTGGTATTTGTCCAGGGCGGCACGGATCTGGGCGGCGAACTGCTCGGGGCTGTTGGCCATGGGAATGCCCGCGATGGAAGCGGCCTTCTCCTTGAACTCGGGCGTGGCCATGGCCTTGTGGGCCGCCTCGTGCAGCTTCTTCAGCACCGCCGGCGGCGTACCGGCCGGGGCCACCAGACCGAACCAGCCGCCCTCGGCCATCTCGGCAAAGCCCAGCTCCTTGTAGGTGGGGACGTCGGGCAGCACGCTGGCGCGCTGGGGCGCCAGCACGGCCAGGGCGCGCAGCTTGCCGGCCTTGATGTGCGGCAGGGTGGAGGGCAGGTTGTCGGTCATGGCGTTCACCACGCCGGCCAGCGCGTCGGTGGAGGCCTGGCCCGCACCCTTGTAGGGGATGTGCAGCAGCTCGATGCCGGCCAGGTCCATGAAGTGCTCGATGTTCACATGCCCCAGCGAGCCATTGCCCGGCGAGGCGAAGCTGTACTTGCCCGGCGCCGCCTTGGCCAGGGCAATGAACTCCTTCATGGTCTTGGCCGGCACGCTGGGGTGCACCACGAAGACGCTGGGCACGGCCAGCACATTGGTGATGGGGGCGAAGTCCTTCACCGCGTTGTAGGGCAGCTTGGTGTAGACGGCCGGGTTGGCGCCATGGGTGCTCTGCGTGGCCATGCCGATGGTGTAGCCATCGGGCGCGGCCTTGGCCACGGCGTCGGTGCCCAGGGTGCCGCCACCGCCGCCGCGGTTCTCGATCACCACGGTCTTGCCCAGGAAGGGGCCCATCTTCTCGGCCAGCAGGCGGGCCACCATATCGGTGGAGCCGCCGGGGGCGAAGGGCACGATCAGCTTGACCGGCTTCTCCGGGTAGTCGGCCAGGGCGCTCAGGGGCAGCAGGGCCGCGGCCAGGGCGAGCAGGGAGCGACGGGCAAGAGTCTTGGTGCGCATGGGGCTCGGGTCAGGTGTTGCCGTGGAGCGAGGATTCTGTGCCCCGCTGTCAGCGCATGGATCGACAAATGCTCACGCCGGCATGCACCATGCTCATAGCAAAATGCGGCCATGCGGATCCGCTCCCCCTCCCTGCACGAGCTGCACGCCTTTGCCGCCACGGCCCGCCTGGGCAGCTTCTCCAAGGCGGCCGAGCTGCTGTGCGTGACCCAGGGCGCGGTGAGCCGGGCGGTGGCGCGGCTGGAGGCGCATCTGGGCCAGAGCCTGCTGGTGCGCCTGCCGCGCGGCAATGAGCTCACCAGCGCCGGCCGCGACTATCTGGAGCTGATCGAGCCGGCCCTGCAGACCCTGGAAGCCGCGGCCGTGGCCCAGCGCGCGCCCGAGGCCACCACCCGGCTGCGCATCTCGGTGGCGCCCACCCTGGCCACCAAATGGCTGATCCCCCGCCTGCCCGACTGGCAGGCCCTGCACCCGCACATCGCCCTGAGCCTGGCGCCCTACCGGCGCGAGGAAGACTTCTCCGACGCCAGCGTGGACGCCTGGCTGCGCCCCGGCGAGGGCCAGTGGCCGCCGGGCATCACGGCCGACTACATCGTGGGCCGCGAGATCGTGGCCATCTGCCACCCGCAGGAGCTGCGCGGCCGCCAGGCCCTGCGCCAGCCGGCCGATCTGCTCAGCCGTCCCCTGCTCTTTCACAGCAACTACCCGGAGAACTGGCGGCTCTGGCTGCAGGCCGCCGGCCTACCCGAGGCCCAGCCCCGGCCCAGCGCCGATTTCGAGCAGGTGGCCATGCTGGTGCAGGCGGTGATGGCCGGCCTGGGCGTGGCCGTGGTGCAGCGCTGCCTGATCGACGAGGAGCTGGCCGCCGGCCGCATCGCCATCCCCTTCGAGCGGCCGGTGCTGCTGGAGCGCGGCTATATGCTCTGCGCCCGGCGCAGCAGCCAGAGCCAGCGCGCGCTCAATCAGCTGCGCCAGTGGCTGCTGGCCCAGGCCTAGCCGCTCAGTCCAGGCCGAACAGCGCCGCCCCGTTGCCCCAGGCAATGCGCCGCGCCGCCTCGGGCGGTAGCTCGCCCAGCCAGGCACGGGCCTCGGCCATCAGGCCTTCGTAGTACTGCCAGCGGGCATTGACCCAGGTGTCCGAGCCCACCAGAAAGCGCTGCGGCTGCTCGCTCAGCAGGGCCCGCCAGCCCGGGCTGAGCCGCCCGTTCTCCAGCAGGCCCGGTCGGTAGGACAGCTCGCCCATCAGGCGCGGATGGCGCGCCAGCAGCTCGCGCACCCGCGCCAGCGGCACGCCGCCAATGCCCGTATGCGCCCAGATCAGGCGGGCTCGCGGCGCATGAGCCAGCAGGCGCTCCACGGCCACATCGTCCACATGGGCCAGCACCACCAGATCGCGCTCGGCCGCCAGCTGCATCAGCTGGCGGGCCACCGGGCCCTCGGCATGGGCGCTGTCATAGAGGTGGAACTCGCCCAGTCCGCGGTAGGGGCCGGCCGGCGTGCCGCGCGCCAGCTCGTCCAGCACCATCTGGTAGATGCTGGCATCGGCAAACCAGCCGCTGTAGTCGGCCCGGTTGCGGTACAGGCGCACAAAGGGAACCACGCGCACACCGGCCGCCGCCGTGGCCTCGCGGGCGCCGGCCAGGCCCAGGGTGCCGGCATTGGGCCGGCTGTTGGCCAGCGCGGCGCGCACCCCGCTGCGCTGCAGGCGGCCCAGCACATCGGGCAGGGGGTGAGCCTCCTGCGCCTCCTCGTTGTAATGGAGATGGGCATCGAAGAGCGGGCCAGCGTAGGGCGGAGGCATTGGCGCAGGCGGGAGCGGCTCCGCCGCGCGCACCTCCCCTGACGCCCACATCATGGCGGCCAAGACCAGCCCGCCCAGTCGCAGGCCGGCGCCGCGGTGCCCGACGGTCAAGCGGCCGGGGCCACGCTCATGGCGCGCCGAGGGTGCGCTCATGGCCCGAAATCAGGCGACTGATGCGCGAGACCGAGAGGCCCAGCTCGCTGGCCAGGGCCGTCATGGTGAGCCCGCCCTCGGTATGGGCGCGGTAGAGGGCCTGCTCGCGCGAGGTGCTCTCGCGCAGCCAGTGGGCAAAGGGTCGAGCCTTGCCCCGGGCGGGACGGGTCGCGGGCCGCCGCCCGCCGGCACGTCCCGTCACGCCACCCTGCGCCAGCATGCGCTGCGCAAACGCCTCATCGCCCAGAAAGATCTGCTGGCGCAGATGTACCCAGATGTCCAGGCCCGGCTCGGCCGCCAGCAGGCGCGCATAGCGCTCGGCGGCGCGGCGCGCATCGGCCGCGCCACGCGGCTCGCGGCCCAGCACATGGCCAAACAGGCCCTGCACATCCAGCCAGTCCGGCGCCTCGGCCACGCCCACATGGACGCCCAGGCTGTGCCAGGGCCAGTCGATGCCGCGGCGCACCAGGCCCAGGCGCTGGGCGCTCAGGTCCACATAGCGGCAGGCGTCCAGCAGCAGCAGCTCCCGGTCCACCAGCACGGCCTTGAAGCGCCCCTGGAACAGCGGTCCGGTGCCGCCCTGGCGGCGGTTGTAGCTCTGGGTGTAGACCCCGTTGATGTGCCGCATCAGGCGCGAGAGGTTGGCCTGGCGCGTGTAGAGCAGCAGCTGGTAATGATCACCGGCGAAGCTGTAGGCCAGCAGCTGCGCGTCAAAGCGGTGCATGGCCTGGGCCAGCACCGCGCGCAGGGTGGCACGGTCTTCGTCGTCCACAAAGATGGCCCCGCCCTGCGCCCCTTGCGAGGTGACATGGTAGACGGCGCCGGCGAACTCGATGCGTGGGGGTCTGGCCATGCTCCAACTTAGTTCAGGCCCGCCCACTTGGCAAGGCCTGACCCCGCCGGGCGCGGGACGTCACGCCCTCTGTTTGAGGTACAAAGACGGCCCACCGACTGCCAAACCCGCCGCCATGGCCTTCAGCCTGCTTGCCCTGCTCGACGACATCACGACCGTGCTGGACGATGTGGCCATCCTCTCCAAGCTGGCGGCCAAGAAGACCAGCGGGGTGCTGGGCGACGACCTGGCCCTGAACGCCCAGCAGGTGACAGGTGTTGCGGCCGAGCGCGAGCTGCCGGTGGTCTGGGCGGTGGCCAAGGGCTCGCTGCTGAACAAGGCCATCCTGGTGCCGGCGGCCCTGGCGATCAGCGCCTTCGCCCCCTGGGCCGTCACGCCGCTGCTGATGCTGGGCGGCGCCTTTCTGTGCTTCGAGGGTTTCGAGAAGCTGGCGCACAAATTCCTGCACGGCGCGGCCGGCGATGAAACTCAGGCCGAAGCCGAGGCCCTGCAGCGCGCCGCCGCCGATCCGCAACTGGATCTGGTGGCCCTGGAGCGCGACAAGATCCGCGGCGCGGTGCGCACCGACTTCATCCTCTCGGCCGAGATCATCGCCATCACCCTGGGCACGGTGGCCGGGGCCGATTTCATGACCCGGCTGCTGGTGCTCTCGGGCATTGCCTTCGTGATGACCGTGGGCGTCTACGGCCTGGTGGCAGGCATCGTCAAGCTGGATGACGCCGGCCTGGCCCTGAGCCGACGCCCGGCCACGGCGGGCCTGGGCCGCACCATCCTGGCCGCCGCACCCTGGCTGATGAAGGCGCTCTCCGTGGCGGGCACGGCCGCGATGTTCCTGGTGGGCGGCGGCATCCTCACCCATGGCCTGCCCGGCGCCCATGCGCTGATCCATCACGCGGTCCAGGCCCTGGGCCTGAGCGGCGGTTTGCAGAGCCTGGCCGAGCTGCTGGCCGACGCCCTCACCGGCGTGCTGGCCGGGGCCCTGATCGTGGGCGCCCTCAGCCTCTGGCAGCGCCTGCGCGGCGGCGCTCACTCGCGCTGATAGGGCGGCAGGCGGGCGCCGCAGTCGCGGCAGAAACGTGCCTCGGGCAGATGGCCCTCGCTCAGGCACTCGTGGCAGCTGCGGGTGGTGGTGGGGCGGTCGCGGCGCGCGGCCGTCATCTCGGCGGTGACGATGCCCGTGGGCACGGCCAGCACGCCCCAGCCCAGCAGCATCATGCAGGAGGCGATGGCGCGGCCCAGATCGGTCTTGGGCGTGATGTCCCCGAAGCCCACCGTGGTCATGGTGGAGATGGCCCAGTAGATGCTGGTGGGAATGCTGGTGAAGCCATTGCCCGGCCCCTCCACCACATACATCACCGTGCCCATGATCACCACCACCATCAGTACCACGGAGAGAAAGACCTGGATCTTGCGCGCGCTGGCCCGCAGGGCCTGGGCCAGCAGAGCGTACTCGGCCACATAGGCGCTGAGCTTGAGCACCCGGAACACCCGCAGCAGGCGCAGCACCCGCACGTCCACCAGGGCATAGAGCTCCGGCACGAAGAGCGCCAGATAGGTGGGCAGCACGGCCAGCAGGTCCACCACGCCGTAGAAGCTGCGGGCGTACTGCCAGGGGCGGCGCACGCAGACCAGGCGCAGCAGGTACTCCACGGTGAACACCGCGGTGAGCAGGTATTCCAGGGCGTCAAAAAGCCGGCCGAAGCGCGCGTCGATGGCCGCCACGCTCTCCAGCATCACCACCAGGATGCTGAACAGCACCAGGGCGATCAGGGCCAGATCGAAGCTTCGGCCGGCCCGGGTATCGGCCTCGAAGATGATGGTGTACAGGCGCAGGCGCCAGCCCGAGAGCGGGCGGCCCAGGCGTTCGGCCTCGCTGCTGGCGCGGGCGGGCGTGGCATCGGTATTCTTGGGCATGACCCGCGCACTGTAGCCGCCCCCCCCGCCATCGCCGAGAATCACGCCATGAAAACGCACCAGATCGAGATCCAGAAGTTCAAGGCCGCCTCCAACACAAGCAACGGCCTGGTGATATTCAAGGTGGATGCCCTGGTTGCCCCGCGACAGACGCCGGAGGGCCTGGAGCCCAGCAGCCTGATCAGCCTGACCGAGGCCAATGCCCGCGTGCTGATGGCCTTGCTCAAGACCCAGATCGCCGAATTCGACGCCAAGAAACCCAAGAGCCGCCACGGCCGCCACGGCTGAACCCGCGCCGCCGCCTCCCAGACACTGCACCCGCCCGACCATGGAATACCCGCGCTACAACCCCGCCTCCGACCACCTGCCCCTGTCCGACGACGAGCTCAATCAGCTGGACGACAGCCTGGCCCGCCTGCCCAGCGACGCGGCCCTGAACATCGAGGCCCTGGACGGCTACCTCAGCGCCCTGCTGCTGAGCCCCCAGGCCCTGCCCGATCTGCCCGGCGCCGCCTGGCTGCCCACGGTCTGGGGCGGTGATGGCGAAGACGGCGTGGCCCCCTTCGCCAGCGGCAAGCAGCGCAAGAAGCTGAGCCTGCTGGTGCTGCGCCATCTGCACAGCATTGCCTGGCAGCTGGGCCAGCGCCCCGAGGGCTGGGAGCCCATCTTCAGCGTGGCCGAGCAGGACGACGGCGCGGAGCTGGTGGACGCCGAGGATTGGTGCGTCGGCTTCATGCTCGCCGTGGACCTGGCCCCCGAGGCCTGGGCACCGCTGTTCGAGCGCACCAAGACCGCCGCGGCCCTGGCCCCCATCGCCCTGCTGGGCGGAGACGAGAGCCAGCTGGCGCCCGAGGAGCGCGAGCGCCTGGGCGATCCGCAGTGGCGCGACACCCTGAGCCGCGAGATCCCCGAGAGCGTGCTCACGCTCTGGACCCTGCGCGGCGCCGCCGCGGCCTGAGCCCGGGGAGCTTCGCCATGTCCCGCCGTCTGCCCGCGCGCGCCTGGCGCGCGCTGCCCCTGAGCCTGCTCGTCTTGCTGGCCGCCTGCGGCAGCACCGTGGTCAATCCGGTCAGCGGCCGGGCCGAGCGCAGCGTAATGAGCCTGAGCCAGGAGGTGGAGGAAGGCCGCCGTGCCCACCAGTCCGTGCTCAAGGAGTACAGCGCGCTCAAGAACCCCGCCCTGCAGGCCTATGTGAACGCCCTGGGCCAGAAGCTGGCCGCCCAGTCGCACCGGGCCGAGCTGGAATGGCACTTCACCGTGCTGGACAGCCCCGAGGTCAATGCCTTCGCCCTGCCCGGCGGCTATGTCTATGTGACCCGCGGCATCCTGGCCTATATGGAGAACGAGGCCGATCTGGCCGGCGTGATGGGTCATGAGATCGGCCATGTGACCGCCCGGCATGGCGCCCAGCGCGCCACCCGCCAGCAGAGCGCCGGCCTGGGCGTGCTGGCGGCCACCGTGCTGGGCGCGGTGCTGGAGTCGCGCGGCGTGGGTGGCGCCACCGATCTGGCCGGCCAAGTCTCCCAGGGCGTGGCGGCCGGCTATGTGGCGGCCTACAGCCGCGAACAGGAGCTGCAGGCCGACCAGCTGGGCGCCGAGTACCTCTCGCGCAGCCACTACGACCCCAAGCACATGGTCGATGTGATCCAGGTGCTCAAGGACCAGGAGCGCTTCGCCGCCGACCAGGCCCGTGCCCAGGGCCGGCCGGCGCCCAGCGGCGGCGGCTGGCTGGCCTCCCACCCCAGCAATGACGAGCGCCTGCAGCGCATTCGCGACGAAGCGGCGAATCTGGCGGGCAGCACCGCTCCCGGGGCCGCCAAGACCCAGGACGAAGGCCGCAGCGCCTTTCTCAAGGCCATCGAGGGCATGCCCTATGGCGACAGCCCGGCCCAGGGCCTGGTGCGCGGCCGCCAGTTCCTGCATCCGGAGCTGGACATCGCCCTGAGCGCGCCCGAGGGCTGGCAGCTCCAGAACGGGGCCGACACCCTGACCCTGATCGCCCCCGGCCGCGACGCCGCCCTGCAGCTGCAGAGCGTGCCCGCCCGCGCCGGCAGCTCGCACGAGGCCATCCTGCGCCAATGGGGCGCCGAGCAGGGCCGCACCGAGACCCGCCGCATCAACGGCCTGGCCGCCACCCAGTTCAGCGGCTGGCGCCGCAACGCCCAGGGCCAGCGCAGCGCAGCCGAGCTCACGCTGATCAGCAGCAGCCAGGGCCAGGTCTATGCCCTGAGCCCCCTGGCCCGCGATGCCCAGGCCCTGCAGCGCCAGCGCGCCGCGCTGCGCCAGGCCATCGAGAGCTTCCGTCCCCTGAGCGCCGAGGACCGCCAGCTGGCGCGGCCCTGGCAGATCGCGCTCAAGCCCTTCCCCGCCGGCGGCTTTGCCGAGCTGGCCAAGGGATCGGTGCTCAGCGAGACCCAGCTGCGCCTGCTCAACGGACGCTATGGCGATGGGGGCAACCCGCCCCCGGGCCGTCTCGTCAAGGTGGTGGTGGCGATGCCGGCCTCGCCCTGAGGCCGGGCCGCGGCTTGTCCCCCCCCCTCAAGGTGCATCCACCCTTCACGGTTCTGGGCTAGTATCCGCCCACGCTCCCGCACCCCACCATGCCGCCCCTGCATATCATCCTCGCCAGCCTCGGTCTGCTGACCTGCCTGGTGCTGGCTGTGCACATGATGTTGGGGGCCCGCCAGCGCCGGGCGCTGGAGCGCTGGCCCCTGGCCAGCTGGCGCTGGCTGCAGCGCTATCTGCTGTGGCGCTTCAACGCCCGCGAGCGCCGCCGCCTGGCCCGCGAGGAAGCCCTGGGCGCCATCCAGCGTGCCAAGCGCGCTGCCAATGATGCCGGGCTCTGGGAAGGCAATGTCTACCGGCCCAAGAAGTTCGAGCAGCCCAAGAAGCCGCACTGAGCTTCAGAGACAGCTGGGCCGGCCCTGGGTGCCGGTACAAGAATTGCACCGCGCCACAGCATCTGGCGCCGCAGCGATGCTCAGACCGAATTCAAGCAGGCATCCAGGGCGCGCAGACCCTCGAGCGCACCGCAGGCCAGGCCCACGTCCAGCCCCGTGGGCACCGGCCACTCCCGGGGGTTGATGCGCAGCAGCCGCCCGCCCAGGCGCTGCAGCACATGCTGGCTGAGCAGACGCACCGAGGGCACGGCCGTGCCGGCCCCCAGCTCGATCACCAGGGGCTTGCGCGCCGCCGCCAGGCGCGGCGCCAGGCGCTGGGCCTGCTCACGCTCGCGGCCATTGAGCCAGGCCGCGTCGCCAAACATCAGCACATTGGGGCGGGCCAGGGCGCCGCAGTGCGGGCATTGCGGCAGCTGGGCGTTGAGCAGCTCGCAGCGCGCCTCGTCCACCTCGGGCACGAAGTCCTCGGCCGACCAGATCTGATCCCTGCAGGGCCGGCTGCACTGCAGATGCATCAGGGAGCCGTGGCATTCCCACAGGGTCTGCTCGTCAAAGCCGGCGCGCTGGAACTGTCCGTCCACATTGCTGGTGTAGACCAGGGCGCCGCGCTCGCAGCCCCGGGCCCAGCGCTGCAGGATGTCGAAGCCCGCATGGGGGCGGGTCTTGCGATAGAGCGCCAGGCGGTGGCCGTAGAAGCCCCAGGCCTGGCGCGGCGCGGCCTCGAAGCGCTGCGGATTGGCGGCGGCATAGAAATCGATGCCGGCCTGTGCCAGGGCCGGGTAGGCAGCCCAGAAGCCCTCGGGCCCGCGGAAGTCCGGCAGGCCCGAGTCCACCCCCATGCCGGCACCGGCGGCGATCACCAGCAGATCGGCCTGGTCGACCAGCTCGGCCGCGTGCTGGACGGCTTCAGCCTGCACGGGCCAGCACCGGCTTGAGCGCCTGCCCGGTGTGGCTGCCCGAGGCCACCACGGCTTCAGGCGTGCCGGCCACCACCACCGAGCCGCCGGCGCTGCCGCCCTCGGGGCCCATGTCGATGACCCAGTCGGCCTCGGCGATCACATCCAGGTCGTGCTCGATCACCACCACCGAGTGGCCGCCCGCCACCAGGCGGTGCAGCACGCGGATCAGCTTCTCCACATCGGCCATGTGCAGGCCCACGGTGGGCTCGTCCAGCACATAGAGCGTGTGGGGCGCCTTCTGGCCGCGGCGCGTGACATCGTCGCGCACCTTGACCAGCTCGGACACCAGCTTGATGCGCTGCGCCTCGCCGCCCGAGAGCGTGGGGCTGGGCTGGCCCAGGGTGAGATAGCCCAGGCCCACATCCTTGAGCAGCTGCAGCGGGTGGGCGATATTGGGCATGGAGGCAAAGAACTCCACCGCCTCGTCCACCTCCATGGCCAGCACATCGCCGATGCTTTTTCCCCGCCAGCTCACGCCCAGGGTCTCGGGGTTGAAGCGCTGGCCGTGGCATTGGTCGCAGAGCACCTTCACGTCGGGCAGGAAGCTCATCTCGATGGTCTTCATGCCCTGGCCCTCGCAGCCGGGGCAGCGGCCCTCGCCGGTGTTGAAGCTGAAACGGCCCGGCGCATAGCCGCGCGCCTTGGCCTCCAGCGTCTCGGCGAAGAGCTTGCGGATCGCGTCCCAGAAGCCGATATAGGTGGCCGGGCAGCTGCGCGGAGTCTTGCCGATGGGCGTCTGGTCCACCTCCAGCACCCGGTCCACCTGCTGGTGACCCACGATGCCGGCGCAGCCGCTCCACTGGGCCGGGTCCTTGCGCAGGGGCACGGCCACGGCCATATTGGCCAGTAGCACATCGCGCGCCAGGGTGCTCTTGCCCGAGCCCGAAACCCCGGTGATGGCCACCAGGCGGTGCAGGGGCACATCCACGGTCACCTGACGCAGATTGTGCAGATCGGCGGCCAGCACGCTCAGCCGCGGGCCCCCGGCCTCGATGGGGCGGCGCTCCTGCAGCGGGTGCAGCAGGGGCTTCGCCAGGAAGCGGCCGGTGAGCGAGTCGGCATGGGCGGCCAGCTCGGCCGCCGTGCCCTGGGCAATGACCTGGCCGCCGCGCTTGCCGGCGCCGGGACCGATGTCGATGATGTGGTCGGCTCGGCGTATGGTGTCCTCGTCATGCTCCACCACCACCAGGGTGTTGCCCTTGTCGCCCAGGGTGGACAGGGCCTTGAGCAGGATCTGGTTGTCGCGCGGATGCAGGCCGATGGTGGGCTCGTCCAGCACATAGCAGACGCCCTGCAGATTGCTGCCCAGCTGGGCCGCCAGGCGGATGCGCTGGGCCTCGCCGCCCGAGAGCGTGGGCGCGGCCCGGTCCAGCGTGAGATAGCCCAGGCCCACCTCTTCCAGGAACTCCAGCCGGCCGCGGATCTCGCTGAGCACATCGCGCGCGATATCGGCCTCGCGCCCGCTCAGGCGCAGGCCTTCCACCCAGGCGCGAGCCTGGCCCACGCTCCAGGAGGCCACGCTGCTGATCGACTGGTCCTCGAAGCTGACCGAGCGCGCGGCCGGGTTCAGGCGCGCGCCCTGGCAGTCCGGGCAGGGCTGGTCGACCAGGCCCTCGATCTCGGCTTCCTCGGCCGGGAAGCTCTGCTCACGCCCCTTGTTGTCCTTGTCCTGCACCGAATCGTCCAGGGCCTTGCGCTGCTCGCGGGTCAGGGCAAGACCCGTCCCCACGCAGCTGCTGCACCAGCCATGCTTGCTGTTGTAGCTGAACATGCGCGGGTCCAGTTCGGGGTAGCTGGTGCCGCAGCTCGGGCAGGCGCGCTTGGTGGAGAAGACCTTGATCTGGCCCAGGCCCGCGGTGCTGCGGCCGGCCTTGATGGCGTCCTGCAGCCCGTCCAGGGGGGCGAGCAGATGCAGCACGCCCTTGCCATGGTCCAGGGCCTTGGCGAGCAGCTCGCGCAGCTCGGCCTCCTTGTCGGGGCTGATCACCAGATCGCCCACCGGCAGCTCCAGCGTGTGCTCCTTGAAGCGGTCCAGGCGCGGCCAGGGCGCGGTGGGCAGGAACTCGCCGTCTACCCGCAGATGGCTGTGGCCGCGAGCCTTGGCCCATTTGGCCAGGTCGGTGTAGAGGCCCTTGCGATTGACCACCAGGGGCGCGAGCAGGCCCACATGCTGGCCCTTGTAGTCGCGCAGCAGCTGGGCCGCGATGGACTCCACGCTCTGCGGCTTGACCGGCGTGCCGTCGTGCACGCAGTGCTGCACACCCAGCTTCACATAGAGCAGGCGCAGGAAATGCCAGACCTCGGTGGTGGTGGCCACCGTGCTCTTGCGGCCGCCGCGCGAGAGGCGCTGCTCGATGGCCACGGTGGGCGGAATGCCCCAGACCGCGTCCACCTCGGGCCGACCCGCCGGCTGCACGATGGAGCGGGCATAGGCGTTGAGCGACTCCAGATAGCGGCGCTGCCCCTCGTTGAAGAGGATGTCGAAGGCCAGGGTGCTCTTGCCCGAGCCCGAGACGCCGGTGATGACGTTGAACTTGCCGCGCGGGATGCTCACATCCACCGACTTCAGATTGTGCTCGCGGGCATTGACGATGCGGATGGCCTCCTCGGTCGCGGCGCGGCGCGCGCGCACCACGCTCTGCAGGGGCCGGCCCTCCTCCACCGCCTGGGCCGGGCGGTCCATGGCGCGGGCGTACTCGCGCAGGGCCGCCGCGGTATGGGAGCGCGGATGCTCCTTGAGCTCTTCGGGCGTGCCCTGGGCCACCAGCTCGCCGCCGTCCTCGCCGCCCTCGGGGCCCAGATCAATGACCCAGTCGGACGCGCGGATCACGTCCAGGTTGTGCTCGATCAGGATCAGGGAATGACCGGCCGCCAGCAGCTTGCGCATGGCGCGCATCAGCTTGGCGATGTCGTCGAAGTGCAGGCCGGTGGTGGGCTCATCGAAGAGGAAGAGCGTGCCCTTCTTCGCCACGGCCTGGCGGGTCTTGCTGGCGCTGGCCGCGGCCTCGGCCAGGAAGCCGGCCAGCTTCAGGCGCTGAGCCTCGCCGCCGGAGAGCGTGGGCACGGGCTGGCCCAACTTCACATACTCCAGGCCCACGTCCACGATGGGCTGCAGCTTGGCCACCACCTCGCGGTCCTCGCGGAACAGATGCACGGCCTCGCTCACCGTCAGCTCCAGCACATCGGCCACGCTGAGCTCGCGCTGGCCGCGGCCGAGTTTCGCGTCCAGCAGCTCGGCGCGGTAGCGGCGGCCGTCACAGTCGGGGCAGCGCAGATAGACGTCGGAGAGGAACTGCATCTCCACATGCTCGAAGCCCGAGCCGCCACAGGTGGGGCAGCGGCCATCGCCGGCATTGAAGGAGAAGAAGCCCGCGGTATAGCCGCGCTCCTTGGACAGGGGCAGCTCGGCGAAGAGCTTGCGGATCTCGTCGAAGGCGCCCACATAGCTGGCGGGGTTGGAGCGCGCGGTCTTGCCGATGGGCGACTGATCCACGAAGACGGCATCGGCCAGATGATCCGCGCCCAGCAGACGGTCATGCGCGCCCGGCGCCTCGGTGGCCTGGCCGAAATGGCGGGCCAGGGCGGGGTAGAGCACGTCCTGCATCAGGGTGCTCTTGCCCGAGCCCGAGACGCCGGTCACCGCCACCATGCGCTGCAGCGGGAACTCCACGCTGAGGTTCTTGAGGTTGTGCTCGCGCGCGCCTTCCAGGATGAGCTTGGGCGTGCTGGCCTCCACCGGGCGCTTGAGGCCCATGCCCACATGCTTGCGCGCGCCCAGGTAGGCGCCGGTGAGCGTGTCGGCCGCGCGGATCTGCTCGGGCGTGCCGTCAAAGACGATGGCCCCGCCCTTCTCGCCGGGGCCGGGTCCCATATCGATCAGGCGGTCGGCCGCCAGCATCACGGCCGGGTCATGCTCCACCACCACCAGGGTGTTGCCCGCATCGCGCAGGCGGCGCATGGCCACCACGATGCGGTCCATATCGCGCGGGTGCAGGCCGATGCTGGGCTCGTCCAGCACGAAAAGGGTGTTGACCAGGGAGGTGCCCAGGGCCGTGGTCAGGTTGATGCGCTGCACCTCGCCGCCGCTGAGCGTGCGGCTCTGGCGGTCCAGGGTCAGGTAGCCGATGCCCACATCGCAGAGGTACTTGAGCCGGTTGCGGATCTCGTCCAGCAGCAGCTTGAGCGCCTCGTCCAGCAGGGTGCTAGGCAGCTGCAGCTCGTCCATGAAGCGGCGCAGCCGGTGCAGGGGCAGCAGCATCATGTCGTGCAGGGACAGGCCCGGCAGGGCCTCCAGCTGCTGGCGCGTCCAGTCCACGCCGGCCGGCAGCACGCGCTGCGCGGGCGCCAGCACCGTATCGGCCAGGGCCTTGGCGCCCACGCGCCAGAGCAGGGCCTCGGTCTTGAGCCGGGCTCCGCGGCAGCTGGGGCATTCGGTATAGCTGCGGTACTTGGACAAGAGCACGCGGATGTGCATCTTGTAGGCCTTGCTCTCCAGATAGTCGAAGAAGCGCTTGACCCCGTACCACTGCTTGTTCCAGTTGCCGTTCCAGGCCGGGCTGCCGTTGACCACCCAGTCGCGCTGGGCGGTGGTGAGCTGGTTCCAGGCCGTGTCGCGCGGGATGCCGGCCTCGCCGGCGTACTTCATCAGATCGTCCTGGCATTCCTTCCAGGCCGGGGTCTGCATGGGCTTGATGGCGCCGCCACGCAGGGTCTTCTTGTCGTCCGGGATCACCAGGCCCAGGTCCACGCCGATCACGCGGCCGAAGCCGCGGCAGCTCTCGCAGGCGCCCATGGCGGAGTTGAAGCTGAACAGGGCCGGCTGCGGCTCCTGGTAGCGCAGATCGCTGTCGGGGCAGTGCAGGCCGGTGGAGTAGCGCCAGAGCTCGGGCTCGGGGCCCTCCTCGGCGGGGAGCACATAGACATTGAGCCGCCCGCTGCCGCGCTTGAGCGCCAGCTCGATGGCCTCCATGGCGCGCTGCTTGTCGGCGCCCTGGATGCGAAAGCGATCGGCCACCACATCCAAAAGCTTGCGCGGTCCGGTGGGCGTGGCCAGCTCGCGCTCGGCCTGGATGCGGGTGAAGCCGCTGGCCGACAGCCACTGCTGCACCTGCTCGGCCGAGGTGTTGGCCGGCAGCTCCACCGGGAAAGTGAGTATCAGCCTGGGATCATTTGTGAGCGTGCGTTGCAGCAGCTCGGCGTAAATCGTCTGCGCCGTGTCGTGGCGCACGGGCTGGGCCGTCTGCTTGTCGAAGAGCTCGGCGGCGCGGGCGAACAGCAGCTTCAGGTGGTCATTGAGCTCCGTCATGGTGCCCACGGTGGAGCGGCTGGTGCGCACCGGATTGGTCTGGTCGATGGCAATGGCCGGGGGCACGCCGTCCACCTTGTCCACCGCCGGGCGGTCCATGCGGTCCAGGAACTGGCGCGCATAGGCGCTGAAGGTCTCCACATAGCGGCGCTGGCCCTCGGCATAGAGGGTGTCGAAGACCAGGCTGGACTTGCCGGAGCCGCTGGGCCCGGTGACCACGGTCAGCTCGCCGGTCCTGATGTCCAGGTCCAGGTTCTTCAGATTGTGTTGACGCGCGCCGCGGATGCGGATCTGACCTTCTGACATGGCGGAGGGGCTCGGGAAACGCAAGACCGAACATTCTAGGGAGCGCCACACCCCAAAGCTGTCAGCAGGTCTTTGTCCGGCCGGCCCCTGTCAAGACCATTCATCGGCGGATCAACGGCCGTTGCGCTGGCGCCCCGCCCAGGCAACAATTGACCCCAAGGCCGGTCCTCGGGCAGACAACCCGGGCCGTGCGGGCTTTTTCGGGCTCCGCGCGCGGCCATGGCAGCACAGAGCGCCGCGCCCGCGGCCGCCCCGTCTGCTCAGGGACAGGATTCACGAGGCCAAGAATGATGAACACGCACACCCTCCCCCCGCCCGCCAGCCCGCTGCCGCCGCTGCGGGCACTGCCGGATGGCGCCGAGGGCGAGGATGGCGCTGCAGGCGTGACGCGCAGCGCCCGCCCCGCCGCCGCCGCGGGCAAGCCCGTGGTGCTGCTGGTCGAGGACAACCACATCAACCAGGTCGTGGCCCTGGAGTTCCTCTCGCTGATGGGCGTGTACAGCCTGCTGGCCAAGAACGGCCTGGAAGCGGTGTCCACCTGTCTGGAAACCGCTCCTGACCTGGTGCTGATGGACATCCAGATGCCCGGCATGGACGGCCTGGAATGCGCCCGCCGCCTGCGCGAGCTGCAGCGTGAGGGTCAGTTGCCCCCCTTCCCCATCCTGGCCCTGACCGCCCATGCCCTGGAAGCCGATGTGCTGGCCAGCATGGACGCCGGCATGGACGAACATCTGACCAAGCCCCTGGACTTCGTGGCCCTGCGCGGCCGCCTGGGGCGCTGGCTCAAGCTGCCGGGCTTGAACTGAAACGCCCCAGATAGGGTCGCAGCAGGAGATAGAGCCCGCTGAGCATCAGCAGGGCCAGGGGCGGCAGGGGCGCATAGCTCAGCCAGGCCGGCGGTTCGCCGCCCTGCAGACCGCGGTAGGCGAAGTTCGCCAGCACCACCAGGGTGAAGAGCAGGGACAGGGCCCGATGCAGGCGCCGCGCGCCCCTGGCAGGGGCGGCGCTCATTGCGAGCCCCCTGCGGCCTGGATCATCTTCCAGCCATTGCCCGCGGGATCGCGAAAGCCCGCGTCCACCTGACCGTAGCGCTCCAGCGGTTCCTGGGTGAACTCCACGCCCAGGGCCTTGAGCCGCGCATGGCTGGCGCGGCAGTCCGCCACGGCCAGCACCAGCGGCGGCATCGCGCCCTTGGCCACCAGGGCGCGCAGGGCCTGGGCGGTGGCCTCGTCGTGCAGGGGCGCGCCGGGCTCGAAGAGGCCCAGCTGAAAACCGGGCTGCTCGGGATGCTGCACGGTCAGCCAACGAAATGGGCCATTGCGCACATCGCTGTGGACGCGAAAGCCCAGCTTGTCGACATAGAAGGCGAGTGCCTCATCCTGGCTGTTGACGTAGATGCTCGCGACATTGATGCCCTGGTTCATGGCTCCTCCTGTGTTGGAGCCCGGTTTGTACCCGGCACAGCCGCGCGGCGCTTCTCCGAAACTGCGCCGAGCAGCACCGGCCGCTCGGCGGCCTGCAGCACGCAGGCCGGCACCTGGGCCAGCTGCTGCGGAGCGGGGGCCGCGGCCCGGGCCTGGCGGCGCAGCTCACCGGGGCTGGCGCCGGTGATGTCGCGAAAGGTGCGGCCGAACGTACCCAGGCTTTCCCAGCCGGTGGCAAAGGCGATCTCCGTGATGGGCAGCTCGCTGTCGCGCAGCAGGCTGCTGGCGCGCTCGATGCGGCGAGTCAGCAGATAGCGATGCGGCGGCACGCCGAAGGCCTGCTTGAAGGCGCGCGCGAAATGCGCCTGTGAGACACCGCTGACCTCGGCCAGGCGTGTGACCGGCCAGGCCTCGTGCGAGGCGGCGTCGATGCGGTCCTTGGCGCGCAGCAGGCGCCGCAACAGATCGGGGTCCTGCAGCAGCAGACCGGACTCGGGCGATGAGGGCATAGGCCGCCAAGCTTAGCGCCCCGCCAGGAGCTCAGCCCCCGTCCAGAAAACGCTCCACCAGGGCGAACTGCTCCGGCACATTGAGGGCCGGCGCATGGCCGCAGCCGGCAATGGTGGCCACCACGGCGCGCGGGCCGCGCTGGCGCATGGCCTCGGCGGTCTCGGCCAGCAGCAGGTCGGAGTCCTCGCCGCGCAGGCAGAGCACGGGCAGGTCCAGGCTGTCCCAGGCCTCCCAGAGGTCATAGTCCTGCGGATGCACGATGAACTGCCGCACCATGGCCGGGTCGTAGTGCGGGGTGACGCGGCCGTCGGGCAGGCGGCGCACCGAGCTCTCGGTGAGCTGGCGCCACTGCATGTCGCTGAGCCAGCCATAGGGCTTGTAGACCTGGCGGAAATACTGCTCCAGCTCGCTCACCGTGTCGAAGGCCGCGGGCTGGCCGGCATAGCTGCGGATGCGCTCGATGGCCGGCGCGGCCAGCTGCGGGCCGTTGTCATTGAGCACCAGGCGGCGGATGCGCCCGCGCAGCGGCCCGGCCGCGGCCAGGGTGCCGATGGCGCCGCCCATGGACGTGCCCACCCAGTGAAAGCGCTGCAGGCCCAGCTGGTCCACCAGGGACGTGGCCAGCTTCACATAGAAGGCCAGGCAGTACTCGCGGTCGGGCTCGGGGCTCCACTGCGAGAGGCCGCGGCCCAGGGTGTCTGGCGCGATCACGCGGTAGCGGCTGGCCAGATGGCGGGCCAGCGGGTCCATATCGCGGCTGGTGCGCGCCAGGCCATGCCAGGCGATCACCGTGTCCTGATGCGCCGCGCCCCATTCCATGAAATGAATCTCGCGGCCCTCGCAGCGCAGGTAGTGGGAGCTGGGGCTGAGGGTGTCGCTGGCGCTCATGGGGCCTCCTTGCGCAGGCGCAGGCGCCCGACGATGCCGCTGGGGAAGTGATAGACCGCCAGCACGAAGAGCAGACCCAGCCAGAGCAGCCAGCGGTCCGGCGAGACCAGCTGGGACAGCACGGGAATGCCTTCCACCGCGCCGGCGCCCAGCTTCATCAGGTCCTGCAGATAGTTCTGGGCCAGCACGAAGAGCGCGCTGCCCACCACGGCCCCGTAGATGGTGCCCATGCCACCGATCACCACGATCAGCAGGATGTCCAGCATGATCTCGAAGGACAGCGAGGTGTCCGGCCCGTTGTAGCGCAGCCAGAGCGCCAGCAGGGCGCCGGCCACGGTGGCGAAGAGCGCGGCCAGCACATTGGAGAGCGTGCGGTAGACCACGGTGCGATAGCCGATGGCCTCGGCCCGGAAGTCGTTTTCACGGATGGCCTGCAGCACCCGGCCGAAGGGCGAGTTCACGATGCGCAGCATCAGCAGCACCAGGGCCAGGGCCACGACAAAGAGCAGGTAGTAAGAGGCGAAGCGCCCGTCGATGCTGGCGCCCAGAAAGGGCTCCTCCAGGAACTCGGTGCCGGGCTGCAGCAGTTCGGGCACCTTGAAGTTCAGCCCATCCTCGCCGCCCGTGAGCTCGGAGAGCTGGGAGGCCAGGGTCAAGAAGGCCGCGGCCACGGCCAGGGTGATCATCGCAAAGAAGATGGCCTTGACCCGCAGGCTGAACAGGCCGATCAGCAGGGACAGCAGCAGGGAGACGATGAGCGCCCCGGCAAGACCTGCACCCACCGCGGCCCAGCCCTCGCCCATGCGGCTGCTCGCAATGGCAATGCCATAGGCCCCGATGCCGAAGAACATGGTGTGGGCAAAGCTGACGATGCCGGTATAGCCCAGCAGCAGGTCGTAGCTGGCCACGAGCACGATGAAGATCAGGATCTTGGCCGCCACATTCAGGGCCTTGGTGCCCGGGAAGATGAAGGGCGTGAAGGCCAGACCCAGCAGCACGGCCAGCAGCAGCAGGCTCAGCAGCCGGCTGCGCGGCAGGTCGTGCGAGAGCAGGGAGTTCACGATGCGCATGCGGGCCTCCTTCAGCGGCTGGTGACCGGATAAAGCCCCTGGGGCCGCCACAGCAGGATGGCGACCATCAGGCCGATGTTAGAGAACAGTGCCACCTTGGGCGCCAGAAAGCCGGTGTAGTTGGCCATCAAGCCCACCAGCAGGGCACCGACGAAGCAGCCAAGCGTGGAACCCAGGCCGCCGATGATGATGACGATGAAGATCAGGGTGTTGACCTGGGCGCCGATCTGCGGGGTCACGCCTTGCTGGTACAGGCCCCAGAGCACACCGCCCAGGCCGGCCAGGGCCGAGCCGCCCACGAACACCGCCACGAAGAGGCGGCGGATGCGGTAGCCCAGGCTTTCCACCATCTCGCGGTCCTGCACGCCGGCGCGTATAAGCAGGCCCAGCTTGGTGCGGTTGAGCAGGAGCAGCAGGCCCGCAAACACCAGCAGGCCCACCACGGCGGCCAGCAGGCGCAGCTTCTCCACCGCCACATCGCCGGGCAGGAGCAGCGCACCGCGCAGGCCCTCGGGCGGCGGCAGCGGCGTGAGCTGGGCGCCCCAGATCACCTTGATCAGCTCCTCGCCGATGATCATGCCGCCCATGGTGATCAGGATCTGCTTGAGGTGCATGCCGTAGACCGGCCGCACCAGCACGCGCTCGAAGGCCAGGCCCACGCCGCCGGCCACCGCCATGCCCACGGCCGCGGCCAGGCCCACGGCCAGCAGGTTCAGGGCCAGGGAGGGGCTGGCCACCCAGCCGCCCAGGGCGCCCAGCACCGTGGCGGCCATGAAGGCGCCCAGGGCAATGAAGACGCCGTGGCCGAAGTTCAGCACATCCATCAGGCCGAAGACCAGGGTCAGGCCCGAGGCGATGATGAAGATGATCAGGCCCATGGCCAGGCCGGCCAGGGTCAGGGTGGCCCAGCTGCCGGGGCTGCCGATCAGGGGCAAGGCCAGCACGGCCAGGCCGGCCAGCAGGGCCAGGGGAATCCAGTCGAAGCGCGCCTGGGGCACGGCGGCCCCCGGCTCGGGGCTGGCGGGCGGGGCGGCGGGGGCGATGCTCTTCTGCGTACTCATGCCGGTTCTCGCTGCGTCTTGCTTCATTGATGGGCGGCCAGGGAGAGGCCCAGCAGGCGCTGCTGCAGGCCCTCGTCCGCGGCCAGCGCGGCCATGGCGCCGCTGTGCACGATGCGGCCGTCATCCATCACGGCCACCCGGTCGCCCAGGGCCTTGGCCACCATGAAGTTCTGCTCCACCAGCAGCACGGTGGTGCCGCCGCTGCGCTTGAGTTCGCGCAGGGCCTCCACCAGATTGAGCACGATGGCCGGGGCCAGGCCCTTGCTGGGCTCGTCGATCAGCAGCAGGCGGCGCGGCTCCACCATGGCGCGGGCAATGGCCAGCATCTGCTTCTGGCCGCCGCTGAGCTTGCCCGCGGGATAGAGCCAGAACTTCTTCAGCGCGGGAAAGAGCTGGAACAGCCAGTCCAGGCGCTGGGTATCCATCTGCTCGATCGAGTGCGCGCGGCGCGCGGCCAGCAGCAGGTTCTCGCGCACCGTGAGGTCGCCGAAGATGCCCATGTTCTCGGGCACATAGGCGATATCGCAGCGCTGCGCGATCTCGGGCGTGGCCAGGCGGGTGATGGCTTGGCCGTCGAAGCGGATCTCGCCGCGGCTGGCGCTCCACAGGCCCATGATGGTGCGCAGGGTGCTGGTCTTGCCCGCGCCATTGCGGCCCAGCAGCATGGTCAGCTGGCCGGCGGGCACCTCCAGGTTCACGCCATGCAGGATGTGATAGGCGCCCACGTGGGTGTGGACGTCCTGCAGCGACAGCAGGCTATGGGGTGCGCGGCTCATGCAGCCTCCGGCATGGCCGTGCCCAGATAGGCCTGCTGCACCACGGGCGAGGCGATCACGGCGGCGGGCTCGCCGTCGGCCACCAGCTGACCCATATGCAGCACGATGATGCGGTCGGCCAGCTCGCGCACCACGTCCATCTTGTGCTCCACCAGCAGGATGGTGTGGCGGCCCTCGGCCTTGAGCTCGCGGATCAGGTCCAGCACCACGGGCACCTCGTCCACGCTCATGCCGGCCGTGGGTTCATCGAACATATAGACCTTGGGCTGCAGGGCGATCAGCATGGCCACCTCCAGCTTGCGCTGGTCACCATGCGGCAGGCTGGCCGCGGGCGCATCCATGCGCGCGGTGAGCCGCACCCGCTCGACCAGGGCGCGGGCCTCGTCCAGCAGCTCGCGGTGATGCAGCCAGACCGAGAGAAAGTCCAGGCCCTGGCCGCGCCGCGCCTGCACGGCCAGGCGCACGTTCTCCAGCACCGAGAGATGGGGGAAGAGCTGGGTGAGCTGGAAGGCCCGGCCCAGGCCGCGCCGGGTGCGCTGCGGCGCCGAGAGCGGGGTCAGGTCCTGCCCATCCAGCGAGACCGTGCCGGCGCTGGCCCGCAGCTGCCCCGAGATCAGGTTGAAGTAGGTGGTCTTGCCCGCGCCGTTGGGGCCGACGATGGCCGTCAGCGTGCCCGGCTTGAAGGCGCAGGAGACGCGGTCGACGGCCACATGGCCGCCGAAGCGGATGGTGAGATCACGGGTTTCGAGCATGAGGAACAACTCAGCGAAGTGGCACGGCCCGAGGCGTCGCGAGCGGGCAGAGGACTAGGCGGACGGAGCGCAGGAACCGGAACGACCTGGCTGGTCGTGAGGATTCCGAGCACCGCCCAACGACGGCCTGTACCCGCGCAGTAGCCGAGCGAAGTTCAGCGCTTGTTGCGCACGGGCACTTGCATCTCTTCCGGCTTGATCTCGCGGACCAGCTCTGGCACACCCCAGGGGAACGCCGGATCCACCTTGATCTTGAAGTGATACATGGACTGCATGGCCTGATGATCCTCGGGGCGGAAGGTCATCTTCCCCTTGGGCGTCTCGAAGCTCAGGCCTTCCATGGTCTTGATCAGCTTGTTGGTGCTGGTCTCGCCGCCGGTCTTCTTGAGCGCTTCCACCACGGCGATGGCGGCCGTCATGCCGCCCGCGGTGAAGAAGTCCGGCGGCTGCTTGAACTGCTTGTAGTGGTTGGCCACCAGCCATTCATTGGCCGGGTTCTTGGGAATGCCGAAGTAGTAGTAGGTGGCGCCCTCCATGCCGGGGAAGGCCTTGTAGTTCGCCATGGCCGGCAGGATGTTGCCGCCCGTGGCGATCTCGATGCCGTAGCGCTTGAGATCCAGATCGGCGATCTTGAAGGGATTGCCCGCGCCGGCCCAGATGATGAAGATCACCTTGCGGCCGGGCTGGTCCTTGAGCTTGTCGATCAGGCGCTGGGCCCCGGCGGTGAAGTCCGTGGTGGTGGTAGGCAGGTATTCCTCGTGAACGATCTTGGCCTTCTTGACCGCGTCCTTGAAGGCCTTCACACCGTCACGGCCAAAAGCATAGTCCTGGGCCAGGGTGGCGATGGTAACGCCCGGCTTGTCCAGGGCCACGGCATTGGCAATCGCGTCCTGCGAGCTGTTGCGACCGGTGCGGAAGATGTACTTGTTCCACTTGTCGCCGGTGATGGAGTCGGCCACGGCGGGCTCCACCAGCAGGATCTTCTTGTACTCCTCGGCCACCGGCAGCAGGGCCAGGGCCACGCCCGACGAGCTGGGGCCCACGGCCAGGTCGGCCTTGTCATCGCCATAGGCGGCGGCCAGCAGGCTCTTGCCCACATCGGGCTTGCCCTGGTCGTCCTTCTCGATCACCACCAGCTTCTTGCCCGCCACGCTCATGGTGCCGCCGGTGGCGTAGTCCAGGCCCATCATGAAGCCGATCTGGGTCTGCTTGCCATAGGCTTCCAGCGGGCCGGTCTTGCTGTAGACATGGGCGATGCGGATCTCGCCCTTGGTCTGCGCCAGCGCGGGAGCGGCGGGCAGGGCCGACAAGGCCGAAAGCGCGGCCAGGGCCAGGGTGGTCCGGCGGGTGAGCCAGGAGGTCAGGGGGCTGGGCTTCATGGGCTTGTCTCCGGGTGATGTGTTTGGCGCGGTCCCGCAGCGGGCCATGCTCTTGCCCCAACACAGTGCAAGCACCATGCCAGGCCGGTCACCGTGGCAAGACCTGACCCCAGGGCCCAGAATTCCGCTGGTTAACCCTGGGTTTCGGGCCGCGCCACGCGATTCCGGATCGTCCGACCGGCGGACATTGCCTGAAATTCAGACAAACCCCAAACTCAAACCGTCTGAATCTTGAACACCGACACCGTGGCATTCAGGCTCTGGGCCTGCTGCTTGAGCGACTCGGCCGCCGCGGCCGTCTGCTCCACCAGGGCCGCGTTCTGCTGGGTCATGCCGTCCAGCTGAACCACCGCCTGATTGATCTGGGCCAGGCCCTCGGACTGCCCGGCGCTGGCCTGGCTGATCTCGCCCACGGTCTGGGTCACGCGCTGCACCGCCCCCAGGATCTCGCCCATGGTGCTGCCCGCCCGGCTCACCTGCTGGCTGCCGGCCTGCACGCGCTCGCCCGAGTCGGTGATCAGCTGGCGGATCTCGCGCGCCGCCGCGGCCGAGCGCTGGGCCAGGGCCCGCACCTCACCGGCCACCACGGCAAAGCCCCGCCCCTGCTCGCCGGCCCGCGCCGCTTCCACGGCGGCGTTCAGGGCCAGGATATTGGTCTGGAAGGCCACGCCATCGATCACCGCCGTGATGTCCGAGATCTTGCGGCTGGACTCGGCAATGCCGCCCATGGTGCGCTCCACCTCCTGCATCACCTCGGCGCCCGTGCGGGCCTGGCCGGCGGCGCTGTCGGCCAGGCTGTGGGTCTGGCCGGCGGCCTGGGCGGAGTGCTGCACCTGCTGGGTCAGCTCCTGCATGGAGGCCGCCGTCTGCTGCAGACTGGCCGCCGCCTGCTCGGTGCGGGCCGAGAGGTCCTGGCTGCCCTGGGCCACCTCGCTGGAGGCATGGCCGATGGACTCGGTCGCGCCGCGTATGGCCGCCACCAGCTCGGTCAGCCGCGCCTGCATGGCCGCCACCTCGCGCAGCACCAGGCCCAGCTCGTCGGCCTGGCCGGTGTCGATGGCACGCCGCAGATCACCGGCCGCCACCGCCGCCATGGCCTGGCGCAGCCCCTCCAGGCGGGCGCGCAGGCGGCGCACAAAGAGCTCCACCCCCAGCAGGGCCAGCAGGCCGCCGGCCAGCACCAGGCCCAGGGTGACCAGGGCGTCACGCCGCGCCACGGCGCGCACATCGTCCACATAGACGCCCGAGCCGATCACCCAGCCCCAGGGCGCAAAGCCCTGCACATAGGAGCGCTTGGGCTCGGGCTGCTGGGCGCCCGGCTTGGGCCAGAGATAGTCCACATAGCCCTCACCGCTGGCCCGTACCACATTGACGAACTCCACGAAGAGCCGCTTGCCATCGGGGTCCTGGTTCTGGCTCAGGTCCTTGCCATTGAGCTCGGGCCGCACCGGGTGCATGACCATGCGCGGCCCCATATCGTTGATCCACAGATACTCATTGCCCGAGTAGCGGATCTTGCCCACAGCCGCCGCGGCGGCGGCCTTGGCTTCGGCCTCGCTCATGGCGCCGGACCGGGATTTCTCGTAGAACTCGCGCACCAAGCGCTCACCCGCCTTCACCTGCTCGACCGTGGTGATCATCTTCACCGCCAGCAGATTGCTGGAGGCCCGGTAGGTCAGCAAGAGCACCAGGGCCACAAAGCCTGCCAGCACCAGCACGATGGCCAGGCGCAGGCGCGTGGCCAGCATCAGATTGGCTCCCATACACCGTCTCCTCTCAGGGCCGGCCTCTGGCTTGAGGCCTGTGTCCCGAATGTGGCGGCTTTGCGCGGCCCTGGCAATGTCAGGGCCTGCGCCCGGCAGGGTCGTCGCGAGGATGCGACGGCCCTGCTGGGGACGCCCCGAAGGGCTTCAGCCCAGCTCGGGCCAGCGCGCCAGGCGCTCGTAGAGCGAGGCGCGCGAGATCTGCAGCAGGCGCGCTGCCGCCATGCGGTTGCCCGCGGTCTGGCGCAGGGCCTGGGCAATGGCCTGGCGCTCCAGCTGCTCCACCTGCTCGGGCAGGGGGCGCAGCGGCCGCTCGGCAGACACCATGGCCGAGGCCGATGCCGGCACGGTCGCCGGCAAGGTCGCCTGCACAAGGGGCGCGCCGCAGGGCGCGGCCTCGGCGCCGAAGTGCGCCGCCTCCAGCAGCAGCTCGTCGCTCATCAGGCTGACCTGCTCCAGGCGGTTGCGCAGCTCGCGGATATTGCCCGGCCAGGGCTGGCGGGCCAGCCAGTCCAGGGCCTCGGGCGCCAGCTGGCGCTGAGGCAGGCCGCTGCGCCGGGCGATGTCTTCCAGCAGGGCTTCGGCCAGGGCCTCCAGATCGTCCAGTCGCTCGCGCAGGGGCGGCAGGCGCAGGGGCAGCACATTCAGGCGGTAGAAGAGGTCGGCGCGGAACTCGCCGCGCGCCACCATGGCCTCCAGATCGCGGCTGGTGGCGGCGATCACGCGCACATCCACGCGCCGCAGCTCATTGCTGCCCAGGGCCTCGATCTCCTGCTCCTGCAGCACCCGCAGCAGCTTGCTCTGCAGGGCCAGGGGCATGTCGCCGATCTCGTCCAGAAACAGCGTGCCGCCATCGGCCAGGGCGAACTTGCCCTCGCGCCCGCGCCGGTCGGCGCCGGTGTAGGCGCCGGGCGCCACGCCGAAGAATTCGGCCTCCAGCAAGGTGTCGGGCACGGCCGCGATATTGATGCTCACCAGCGGCCGCTGGGCCCGCGCCGAGGCGGCATGGATGCCATGGGCCAGCAGTTCCTTGCCGGTGCCGGTCTCGCCCAGCAGCAGCACGGTGGCATCGGTCTGGGCCACGCGCCGGGCCTGGCGCTTGAGCTCCAGGGCCACGGGGCTGGAGCCGATGAAGCTGGCGATGGTGTGCTTGGGCTGGCGCTTGCGCGCGGTCTCGGCGGCCAGCTGGCGGCGCGCCTCCTCCAGCTCCTGCTGCAGGCGGCCGAACTTCTGGATCAGGGGCTGCATGCTGGGCCCGCTGACCAGGCCGCGCGGCGCGCCGGGCGCGGCCGGCTGCGCCTGCGGATGGTCCAGCAGCACCAGGCCCAGGGCACCGATCACCGCGCCCGCCGCGTCGCGCAGCGGCAGGCGGCTGACCAGAAAGGTGCCGGCCTTGTTGCTCAGCAGGTCCACCAGGATGGGGCGGCCGCTGTCGATCACCTCGGCCAGCAGGGTGCCGGGCACCACCTCCTCCACCTTGCGGCCCACGAACTCGGTCTCGCTGTCAAAACCCAGGGCCGGCAGAAAGCGCTTGTAGCCCTCGCTGATCCAGACCACGCGGTGCTCGCGGTCCAGCAGCAGCATGCCCTGGGCCGTGGCCGCCAGCTGCTCGAACAGGGTGTGGGCGGCCAGGCGCATCACGCTCTGGGCGTCCAGCGGCAGTTGGGAGAGTTCGGAAGCTTGGGACGGTGCGTGCATGAGGTGCGGAACAGGGCGCGCGGCGCGAGCACGGTGGGCGAGGCGGCAGGCGCGCAAGGCCCGGCCCTCCGGACAAGCGCTGCGCCGTGCGGCGAGCGCCGGGCGCTGCGCGCGGGTTCCGCGGCAATGTAGCAGCCGCTCCGCGGCGCTTGTGCGAAGCCGGCCCGCTCCGCGGGTGAACCCTGATGCGGGCCGCGCACAGGGCTGTAATTGTGGAATTACAAGGAGGCCCCATGGACCCGGATGCACTGGCTCAGGCCCCGCTGCGCGGCAGCTCCATGCACGATGCCGTGGCCGCCCGCCTGCGCGCCATGATCTTCGAGCGCAGCCTGGCCCCGGGCGAGCGCATCGACGAGAAGCGCCTGGCCGAACAATGGGCCATCAGCCGCACCCCGCTGCGCGAGGCGCTCAAGGTGCTGGTGGCCGAGGGCCTGCTGGAGCTGCTGCCGGGCCAGGGCTGCCGCGTCATCGAGCTGGGCGACACGGATGCGGCCGAGCTCTTCCCGGTGATGGCCATGCTGGAAGCACGCTGTGCCCGCGAGGCCGCGCTCAAGGCCGGCCCGGCCGATCTGCTCACGCTGCGCCAGCTGCACGAGCAGCTGGAGCTGGCCGCCGCGGCGGGCGACCTCGACGCCTACTACCGCGTCAACCACCTCTTTCACAGCCGGGTCCAGGCCCTGGCGGCCAACCGCTGGCTGGAGCGGGTGACGGCCGATCTGCGCCAGTTCATGCGCCTGATGCGCGGGCGCCAGCTCAAGTCGCCGGGCCGCCTGGCCGCCTCCCTGGCCGAGCACCGCCGCCTGATGGCCGCGCTGGAAGCCGGCGACGGCGAGGCCGCGGCACGCGAGATGGAAGCGCATCTGCTGGCCCAGCTGGCCGCGCTCAAGACCCTCAGCCCCGCCGGAGACCCTCGCCATGTTGAATGAACTGCGGCTTCAGCATCAGCAGCGCCAATTCCTGATCGCGGCGCGCCGTCTGCTCTCCGAGCGCGGCGAGGCCAACAGCCTGGGCCTGGCGCGCGAGCTGGTGGCGCGGCTGGCGGCCCTGAGCCCGGCCTCGCTGGAGGCGGTGTTCGACCGCCTGGCGCGCGACTTCAACCCCGACCCGCAGGCCGTGCTGGCCGCGGCCCAGGCCTATGCCGACACGCCCGACGCCGAGCGCCTGCTGGCCCTGACCCGGCTCAGCGAGCCGCCGCGCCAGGAGCTGTTTCGCCGCCTGAACCGCGCCCCCGGCGCCACCGGCACCCTGGTGCGCCTGCGCCGGGCCCTGCTCAGCGGCCTGGCCAAGCACCCCGAGTGGCGCAGCGTGGAGAGTGATCTGCTGCACCTCTTCAGCTCCTGGTTCAACCCGGGCTTTCTGCAGATGCGCCAGGTGGACTGGAACTCGCCCGCCCAGCTGCTGGAGCAGATCATCCGCCACGAGGCGGTGCACGAGATCGACGGCTGGGACGATCTGCGCCGCCGCCTGCAGCCCGACCGCCGGCTCTTTGCCTTCTTCCACCCCCAGCTGCCCGAGGAGCCGCTGATCTTCGTGGAGGTGGCGCTGCTGCCCGAGATGCCCGCGGCCATCGCGCCCCTGATCGACAAGAAGGCGCCCACCATGGCGCCGGACAAGTTCAAGGTGGCCGTGTTCTATTCCATCAGCAACTGCGAGCCGGGGCTCAAGGGCGTGTCCCTGGGCAACTTCCTGATCAAGCGCGTGGCCGAACATCTGCAGCGCGAGATCCCGCGGCTCAGGACCTTCTGCACCCTCTCGCCTATTCCAGGCTTCGCGGCCTGGCTGGCGCGCAGCGACGAGGCCGCACTGGCCGAGCTGCCCGGCCTGAAGAAGGCCCAGCTGGAGCGGGCCCGCGCCGCCCGCGCCCTGCTGAGCGAGGCGTGTGGCGGCGACTGGGCGCGGCTGAGTCAGGCCGAGCCCCTGGGCCGCCTGGACGAGGCGCAGCAGCAGGCGCTGCAACGCCTGGCCGCCGTCTACCTGGTGGCCCAGACCGCCAGCCCCCAGGGCGACGCGGTGGCCCGCTTTCACCTGGACAACGGCGCCCGCCTGGAGCGGCTCAACCCCCTGGGCAACCGCGCACCCAAGGGCCTGAAACAGAGCTGCGGCATGATGGTCAACTACCTCTACGACCTGGGCAAGATCGAAGGCCACCACGAGGCCTTCATCCAGGGCGAGATCGTTTACTCGCGCGGCGTGGCCGCCCTGCTCTGAGCAAGACCCGACCCCGGACCTCTTCACGACACAGGCCGCCCGCAGAGGCGGCCCACCACCCCAAGGAGACAAGGATGATGATGACGAAGCAAACCCGGCGCCGCGCCGCCCTGGCCCTGCTGGCCGCCAGCGCCGCCACCCTGGCCTGCGGCAGCGCCCTGGCGCAGAGCTGGCCCAGCAAGCCCGTCACCCTCATCGTGCCCTTCCCGGCCGGCGGCGGCACCGATGCCTTCGCCCGCCCGCTCTCGGCCCAGCTCACCAAGCAGACCGGCAAGCAGTTCATCATCGACAACAAGGGCGGCGCCGGCGGCACCGTGGGCGCCACGCTGGCCGCCAAGGCCGCACCGGATGGCTACACCTTCTTCATGGGCGCGGTGCACCACGCCATCGCGCCCAGCATGTACCCCAAGCTGGAGTACAAGCTGGAGGAAGATTTCGTGCCCGTGGGCCTGATCTCCAGCGTGCCCCAGGTCATCGTGGTGAACCCGAGCAAGGTGCAGGCCACCGATCTGAAGAGCCTGCTGGAGTTCATCCGCAAGAACCCGGGCAAGCTCAACTACGGCTCGGCCGGCAACGGCACCTCCCACCACCTGGCCGGCGAGCTCTTCAAGCTGCAGACCAAGACCTTCATCACCCACATCCCCTACCGCGGCGCTGGCCCGGCCCTGCAGGACCTGATCGCCGGCCAGGTGGACCTGATGTTCGACGGCCTGGGCTCCAGCGCCAGCCATATCAAGGGCGGACGCATCAAGGCCATCGCCGTGGCCTCGGCCAAGCGAGCGCCCGGCTTCCCCGACCTGCCGACCAGTGTGGAAGGCGGCGTGCCCAGCTACCAGGTGGCCACCTGGTACGGACTCTGGGCGCCCAAGGGCACGCCCAAGGAGGTGATCGCCAGCATGCAGGCCGAGCTGAAGAAGGCCTTTGCCGAGGACAGCATCAAGAGCGCCTGGAACGGCCTGGGCACCGACACCCCCAACCTCTACGGCGATGCTTTCGGCCAGTTCGTCAACGCCGAACTCAAGCGCTGGGCCGAGGTGGTGAAGAGCTCGGGCGCCAAATTGGACTGACCCCCTACGCGCTGCGCGCGCCCCCTCAGGGGGCAAGCCCGAGGGCCCGGCGGAGCCGGATCCCCGGGCTCCGCTCGATGAGGTCACGCAACGGCGTCGCGCATCGCCAATGCCGAAGGACAATTCCTCAGATGAACGCAAACCTGTTCGCGGCCCTGCGGGCCGCCTTCCCCGCCGACCTGGACCGCCCCGCCATCGAATGCGCGGACGGTGAGCAGGCCGGCCTGGTCTACAGCTGGCGCGATCTCGACCGCGCCACGGCCATGATGGCCAATCTGCTGGCCTCCCTGGACCTGCCCGCCGGCAGCCGGGTGGCGGTGCAGACCGAGAAGAGCGTCGAGGCCCTGATGCTCTATCTGGCCGTGCTGCGGGCGGGCTATGTCTATCTTCCGCTCAACACCGCCTACCAGGCGGCTGAGATCGAGTACTTCATTGGCAACGCCGAGCCGGCCGTGCTGGTGTGCGCAGGCAAGAACTTCGGCTGGGTCAGCAAGCTGGCCTTCCAGGCCGGCACCCAGTATGTGTTCACGCTCAACGAGGACCGCACCGGCACCCTGCTGGACCGCGCCAGCGCCATGAGCGACCAGCACGAGATCGCGCACAAGACGGCCGACGAGCTGGCCGCCATCCTCTACACCAGCGGCACCACGGGGCGCAGCAAGGGCGCCATGCTGAGCCACGGCAATATGCTCAGCAATGCCCGCACGCTCAAGGACTACTGGGGCTGGCAGCCGGATGATGTGCTGATCCACGCCCTGCCCATCTTCCATGTGCACGGGCTCTTCGTGGCCTCGCACGGCGCCCTGCTCAACGGCAGCAAGATGATCTGGTTCGCCAAGTTCGACCCCAGGGCCACGATCGCACGCTTTGGCGAGGCCACGATCTTCATGGGCGTGCCCACGCTTTATGTGCGCATGCTGGCCGAGCCCGCGCTCACACCTGCGGCCTGCGCCCGCATGCGCCTCTTCATCAGCGGCTCGGCCCCCTTGTTGATCGAGACCTTCCGCGACTGGCAGCAGCGCAGCGGCCACACCATCCTGGAGCGCTACGGCATGAGCGAGACCATCATGCTGACCTCCAACCCCTACCGCGCCGAGGACGGCGAACGCCGGGGCGGCACCGTGGGCTTCGCCCTGCCCGGTGTGGGCGTGCGCGTGCAGGACGATGCGGGCGCCCCCTGCCCCGTGGGCGAGATCGGCCACATCCAGGTGCGCGGCCCCAATGTGTTTGCCGGCTACTGGCGCATGCCCGAGAAGACCCGAGAGGAATTCACCGCCGACGGCTGGTTCAAGACCGGCGACGTGGGCCAGTGCGATGAGCGCGGCTACTTCACCATCGTGGGCCGCAGCAAGGACCTGATCATCTCCGGCGGCTACAACGTCTACCCGGCCGAGATAGAGGGTTTCATCAACGAGATGCCGGGCGTGGCCGAGTCGGCCGTGATCGGCGTGCCCCACCCCGACTTCGGCGAGGCCGTAGTCGCGGTGGTGGTGCCCAAGCCGGGCGCCAGCGTCGACGGCGCAGCCATCGTCGCCGCGTTGAAAAAACAGATCGCCAACTTCAAGGTGCCCAAGCAGGTGTTCGTGGTCGACACCCTGCCGCGCAACACGATGGGCAAGGTACAGAAGAACCTGCTGCGCGAGCAGCACCAGCAGCTCTTCGCCTGATGTCTGCCGACGCGCCCGCCCTGCCCGACAACGCCCGCTGCCCGCGCTGCGGCGGCGATTTCCGCTGCGGCGTGAACGACGGCCACTGCGCCTGCTTCGGCCTGCAGCTGGGCGAGGCCCTGCGCCAGCGGATCGCGGCCCAGTACCGCGACTGCCTGTGCGTGCGCTGTCTGGCGGCGCTGGCGCGGGAGGCCCTGACCGATACCGAACGCCCCGCCGGGTAAACGACGTGATGCGAAATGTTTCACAAACAAATCGGCCGATGTGTCGGTTTTTCCCCACCAGTCGGTAAAAACGCTTTACGGGCCAGACACAATGCGCAGCGCCTCCCCCGTGGGAGGCGCTTTTTTCCGTTTCTAGCAAGCCGTTGACTAGAAGAACCCAAGGAGGATTTATCCATGAAGAAGATCATCGCCCTGGCCGCTATCGCCGCCCTGTCCACCGTCGCTCAAGCTGACGGCTTCTACGTCGGTGGCGACGTGGGTCAGAGCCGCCTGAAGATCGAAGGCCTGACGTTCAAGGGCAACACCGTGTCCGTGTTCGGCGGCTACAACTTCAGCGAGAACGTTGCCGTGGAAGTGGGCTACCGCGACCTGGGCAAGGACACTGTCGACGGCGTGCGCCTCAAGGCCAATGGCCTGCAAGTGTCGGCCATCCTGTCGGCGCCGGTGAGCACCGATTTCGCCGTGTACGGCCGCCTGGGCGTGAACCGCCTGGAAGCCAAGGCTACGGGCAACGGTCTCAGCGGCAAGGAAACCGACACCAAGGCCCTGATCGGCTTCGGCGCTCGTTACGCCATCAGCAAGGAATTCGGCCTGCGCGCCGAGTTCCAGAAGCCCGCCAGCAACGTCCGCGTGCTGTCGATCGGCGCTGACTACCGTTTCTAAGCCCCTGGGCTGAACACAGCTCGCCGCCGGCGAGCGTGTGAAGCGTCAACGCGGCAGCTGCCTCCTGGCACTGCCGCGTTTCTCTTGATGGGTGGACGAGGCCTCCGGGCACAATACCTGCCACGATGGTTCAGCCCGCCGCCACCGACACCGCCCCGCCCAAGCCGGGCCGCCTGCTGCGCCGCCTGCTGGAGGTGCCGGCACGGCGCCTGCATCTGGAACGCCTGCTGCGCGCCGGCCCCTATGTGGCCCTGAGCCTGGCCCTGCTGATGATGTGGGGCGTGGTGCTCTGGTATTCGGTGGTCTATCCACAACGCCTGCTGGAAGACCAGCGCCGCGAGCTCGCGGCCTCGGCGCGCACCGCCGCCACCCAGGTCGAAGGGGTGCTGCGCGATGCCGAGAGCAATCTGCGCACCATGGACCTCTGGCTGCTGACGCGCCAGCCCCGCGAGGCCCTGCGCGACGCCCCCCTGGTGCAGCTGGCCGAGACCCTGCGCGGCAGCTCGCGCGAGATGGTCGACGTGCTGATGGGCAGCGCCGATGGCCGTTTCTACCGTCTGCCGGCCCTCAGCGGCGAGCCCTTCACCACCCTGCCGCCGGCCCAGCTGCGCCAGCTCATGGCCCTGCCCACAGGCAGCAGCGGCCTGGCCGTGGGCGAGCCCCTGCGCCTGCGCGAGGGCGGCACGCTCAAGCTGCCCCTGCTGCTGCGCATGAGCGCGCCCAGTGGCGAGCTGAGCCTGCTGCTGGCCCTGGTGGACCATCAGCGCCTGTCCCAGCTGCTGCAGCCCTATGCGCGCGGCGAGGCCGGTGTGGTGGCCCTGCTGCGCAGCGATGGCCTGGGCCTGCTGCGTCAGCCCGAGTTCAAGGGCTTCATCGGCCAGAATTTCTTCCAGACCCAGCCGCGCAGCATGGGCCTGCTGCAGGCGGAGCGGGGCAACTTTCTCGCACGCGGCGGTGCCACCGATGGCCACGCCCGCCAGGTCTGCTTCGAGACCCTGGCCGACTTCCGGCTCAAGGTGCTGCTGGGCCAGGGCGAGGGCACGGCCCTGGGCGAGCACAGCGCCCAGCGCGCCGCCCTGATCATCGCCAGCCTGGCCATCACGGTGCTGGCCTTCCTGATCACCCTGGCCCTGAACCGCCTGCAGCGCGAGGCGCGCGAGCGCGACGCCATGCTGGCCGCCACCAGCGATGCCTCGCCCCTGGGCCTGTTCCGCTGCGACGCTCACGGCGCCCTCACTTACGCCAACGACACCTATCTGGCCATGCATGGCTTCGGCGTGCCGCTGCAGCCCTGGGCCTGGCTGGAGGTGCTGCCGCCCGAAGTCCGCGAGCGTGCACGCGACCAGTGGCGGGCCCGCGTGGCCATGGGCGAGGCCATCAATGTGGTGCGCAAGGTCCGCCTGCCTGATGGCAGGGAGCGGCGCTTTGCCGTGCGAGCCGCCCCCCTGCGCCTGCGCGGCCGGGTGGTGGGCGCCGTGGGCACGGTGGACGATGTGACCGAGCGCGTGGCCCAGCAGGAAGCCCAGCTCACGCTCACCGCCATCTTCGAGCAGACGCCCGACTACATCTGCCAGTTCGATGCCGAGGGGCGGCTGATCTACTTGAACCCGGCCGGCCGCCGCCGCATGGGCCTGGCCCTGGACGCCCCCCTGCCCGAGCGCCACTACTGCAGCTTCCTGCCCGCGGCCCAGCGCGAGGCGCCCGACTTCTTCTCCGCCCTGCCCGAGGAGGCCCTGATCCAGGGCCATTGGCAGGGTCTGACCACCGTGCTGGACCCGCAGGGGCAGACCGTGCCCGTGGCCAGCACGGTGCTGGTCCATCGCGACGCACGCCGCCAGGTGCGCACGGTCTCGGTGCTGCTGCGCGACATCTCCGAGCAGGTGCAGGCCCAGCAGGAGCGCGAGCGCAGCGAGGCCATGCTCAAGGGCGTGGCCGAGCAGGCGCCCATCATGATCGCGGTGCTGGACGAGCAGCAGCGCGGCCTCTTCTTCAACCAGGCCTACGAGCAGTTCTTCCAGGGCCGGCGCGAGGACTGGATAGGCCGGCGCGCCGAGGACATCCTGGAGGCCGAAGACTATGAGCAGAACCGCCCGCTGATCGAGGCGGCCCTGGCCGGCCAGAGCGTGAGCCGCGAGCTCAGCTACGACACGCCCGAATTCGTGGTGCTGGAAGCCCGCTTCGCGCCGCTGCGTCTGGAGGACGGGCATATCGGCGGCATGGTCTGGACCGCCCGCGACATCACGCGCGAGAAGCAGGAGCAGGCCCGCCTGCTCGATGCCTCCCAGACCGATCCCCTGACCCAGCTGCTCAACCGCGCCGGCTTCGACCAGCGCGCCGAGGAAGCCCTGGCCCTGGCGCGCCAGCATGATCATCTGCTGTGCCTGCTCTACCTGGACCTGGACCGCTTCAAGCCGGTGAACGACCAGTACGGTCCCCCGGTGGGTGACGCCCTGCTGCGCGCCGTGGCGGGCCGCCTGCGCCACGCCTTGCGGCCGCAGGACCTGGCCGCCCGCCTGGGCGGTGATGAATTCGCGGTGCTGCTGCCGGCCCTGCCCGCCGCGGGTGACGCCGAGGTGGTGGCGACCAAGCTGCTGCGCGCCATCTCCACCCCCTTCATGATCGAGAAGCACCAGATCAGCGTGGGCGTGAGCGTGGGCTTCTGCGTGGCGGCGGGTGGCTCGGCCGAGCTGGAGCGCATGGTCAGCGAGGCCGATGCGCGGCTCTATGAGGCCAAGCGCGCCGGGCGCGGCGTGTTTCGCGGCGGGGTCTGCGAGTAGGCACGGTCTGCTGCGCGCTGTGCCATTCGGCACAGACAGGGACTGGCGCGCTGCGCACACTGGCGGGATCGACAAGCTTCGGACTTACCGCCATGCATCCCACCCTGCACCAAGACGATCTCGCCAAACTCATCCTGCGCCTGACCCTGGGCCTGCTCACCCTGCTGCACGGCGTGAGCAAGCTGATCGGCGGCCCCGGTTTCATCCTGGGCCTGCTGGCCCGCCACGGCCTGCCCGAGGCCCTGGCTTACTTCGTCTACGTGGGCGAGGTGCTGGCTCCGCTGCTGCTGATCCTGGGCCTGTGGACCCGGGCCGCCGCCGCGGTGGTGGTGATCAATATGCTGGTGGCCGTGGCCCTGGTGCATCTGGGCCAGCTGCTGCAGCTGAGCGCCACCGGCGGCTGGGCCCTGGAGCTGCAGGCCTTCTACCTCTTCAGTGCCCTGGCCCTGGTGTTTGCCGGCGCCGGACGCTACAGCCTGGGTGGCCAGGCGGGTCGCTGGAACTGAACTCAGGCCGGCACCGACAGACCTTTGACCCGCAGCAGGGACAGCTGCAGCACCCGCGCGTCGGCACTGGCGCGGTGACGCCCCAGCTGCTGCTCCTGGCGCACCTGGCGGGTGGTGTCCTGCCAGCGCACCGCCTCCTGCTCGCTCAGCAGCACGCGCAGATCCTGCAGGCGAAAGGCCGGCAGCAGCTCGGCCGCATCGAAAAGCCGCGCCAGCCAGCTGTAGTCATGGGCCCAGCCGTCGCAATAGACGGTCTGGCCGGCCAGGCGCTGATTCAGCTCGCCCGCCACCCAGGCGGCCGAGCGGCCCTTGTGCTGCAGCAGCTCGCGGCTGATGCCGTGCAGGGCCTCAGCCCGCTCGTCCCAGTGCCGCCACTCGGGCTCGGGCCGGATCAGGCTGCAAAACGGACTGCCCTCGCCCGCCACAAAACCCACCTCGATGGGATAGCTGCCCGCGCCGAAGCCCGAGGCCTCGAGATCCAGCACGGCGGGCGGCGCGTTGGGTGACAGCATGATGAAACCGAGTGTAAGCCGCTAGGGCCGCGCCAGCACCTCCCCCATTCGCAGGCGCTGCCCCGTCTGCACGGCCAGCTCGAAGCCCGGCGGCAGGAACACGATGATGGTGGAGCCCTGCTGGAACCAGCCCAGCTCCTCGCCGCGCTTGACCTCGCCCTGCGCCGGCAGCTCGTGCGGGCCGGGATAGTCCACATGCAGCAGCAGGTTCAGGCAATGCAGGCGCAGGCTGGCCACCAGGATGGCCGCCACCGCCACCAGGGCCATGGGCCGCCCATCGGGCAGGCGGGCATGGATGGCGGCGCGCTCGTTGCGGCAGAACAGGCGCTCCACCCGCTTGAGCGCGATAGGGTTCACATTCCAGGTGTCGCCCGCAATATGGGTCACATGCTCCAGGCTCAGATCGGCCGGCGCGTGGAAGCGGTGGTACATGGACGAGGTCAGGCGCAGGGTCACGAACTGGCCCCCGCGGTAGGGCGCGGCCCGGGCCACATCGCCAAAGAGCTCGCCCACCGTGTACGGGAAGCCCTTGGCCTGGAAGACCTGACCCTGGTGCTCCACCGCGCCGCAGGCGCCCACGATGGCATCGCAGGGGCTCAGGATGGCATCGGCCTCGGCCGCCAGGGGCCGGGCCCCGGGCTTGAGCTCGCGGATGAAGCAGTCCTGCAGGCTGCGAAAGCGCTGCTGGCGCGCCTCGCTGAGGTCCAGATCGGTGAACAGCCGCCAGACGGCGATGGAAAAGCGCGTCAGCAGCGGGCTTTCGATGCGGCTGTACCAGCCCACCAGCCGGGTCAGGGTCAGACGCGGGATGCGGTTGGTCAGCAGGAAATTCAGGTCTTCCTGCTGCAACAAGCGGTCACGCCAGAGTGCGAGCTTCATCAGAGCGTCAAAGGCAGTGGTTACAGATACGAGTCTGCTTTTCTTCTGTGACCGCCATATGGATGAGACCCTGACCCACGCCCTGCCCCTGTATGCCCTGGGCGCCGCCCTGCTGGCGGGGCTGATTCCCAAGCTGCGGCGCCGCCTGCAGCTCTCGCGGGCCAAGCACCGCTCCCTGGCCGGCCACTCGCGCATGGCCAAGCGCATTGCCGGCCTGATCCCGGGCTATGCCTATGACGAGGCGCGCTTCTTTGCCGCCGACGGCGCCCCCGAAGCCGTGCAGGCACGCCGCCGCCAAGGCTTCAGTGCCCTGGCCCAGGCCCTGGCCCAGGCGCACCCACGCTCCATTGCCGCCACCGAGGCCGCGCGCGAGGGCATCTCGGACCTGCAGTTCACCGGCGCCTACCGCGTGCCCTTCCAGTTCAGCCCCTATCTGCGCCAGCACCTCAAGCTGCCCAGCTTTGTGCAGGCCACCGAGGGCCCCTGGATCCGCGATCTGGACGGCCAGCGCTGGCTGGATGTCTCGGGCAGCTATGGCGTGAACCTCTTCGGCCACGAGTTCTACAAGGCCTGCATCGCCGAGGGCAGCGCCCGCGTGGCCGAGCTGGGGCCCCTGCTGGGCGCCTACCACCCCCTGGTGGCCGAGAACGTGGCGCGGCTGCGCACGATCTCGGGGCTGGACGAGGTGAGCTTCCACATGTCCGGCACCGAGGCCGTGATGCAGGCCGTGCGCCTGGCCCGCTACCACACGGGACGCAGCCATCTGGTGCGCTTCTGCGGCGCCTATCACGGCTGGTGGGAGGACGTGCAGCCCGGCCCCGGCAACCCCCAGCCGCCGCGCGACACCTACACGCTCAAGGACATGGACAGCAAGAGCCTGCAGGTGCTGCGCAGCCGCCGCGACATCGCCTGTGTGCTGGTCAACCCCTTGCAGATGCTGCATCCCAACAGCCCCGCGCCGGGCGACTCCACCCTGGTGGACGGCTCGCGCCGCGCCGGCGGCATCAGCCGCGAGGCCTATGCCCAGTGGCTGCGTGAACTGCGCGCCGTCTGCAGCGAGCGCGGCATCGTGCTGATCTTCGACGAGATCTTCGTGGGCTTTCGCCTCGCGCCCGGCGGGGCGCAGCAGTATTTCGGCGTGCAGGCCGATATGGTCACCTATGGCAAGACCCTGGGTGGCGGCCTGCCGGTGGGCGTGCTCTGCGGCCGGGCCGCGCTGATGAAGCGCTTCAAGGAAGCGCGCCCGGCCGACCTCTGCTTTGCGCGCGGCACCTTCAACAGCCACCCCTATGTGATGGGCGCCATGGCCAGTTTTCTGGACCGGCTGCAGCGCCCCGAGGTGCAGGCCCTGTACGAGAACCAGGACGCGATCCAGGCCGCGCGCGCCGCGCGGCTCAACGACGCCCTGGCCGCCATCGGCGCGCCGGTGCGCGTGAGCCAGCTCGCCTCCATCTGGACCGTGCTTTACACCCAGCCCTCGCGCTACCACTGGATGCTGCAGTTCTATCTGCGCCGCCAGGGCCTGTGGCTGTCCTGGGTGGGCACGGGCCGCATGATCTTCAGCCTGGACTTCGACGAGGCCCTGTTCGACCAGGAGCTGCTGCCCCGCTTCGTGGCCGCCGCCCAGGCCATGCTGGACGCGGGCTGGTGGTGGCAGCGCGAAGGCCTGAGCCACCAGCACATCAAGCGCGAGCTGCTCAAGGAGATGCTGGCGCAGCGCCTGGCCTGAGCCGGCGGCGGCCGGCTCAGGCTGCCGGCCGCCTGATTTCAGCCCGCGTCCCGCTGCTTGAACTGCACGATATTGCCCTCGGGGTCCCAGCCGTCCAGCACGGTATGGCCCCTGAAATGCCAGGCACCGGCCTCGGGCTTCAGATAGCCGCCTGTGGCTTGCACCGCGCGCCGCAGATCCGCCAGGCTGCTCACCACGAAGGTCGGCTTGAGGGGCGTGTCCTCGCGCGGCTGTGGCGGCTCGGCAATGTGGATCCCGGCGGCGTACTGGCGCGGGATGCTGTGCACCACCACCTCATAGCCTTGGCCGCGCAGCAGATCGTGCTCGCCGTCCGAAGCCTCCAGCACCAGACCCAGGGTCTGCTGATAGAAGGCCGAAACGCGCTGCTTGTCCTTGGCAAAGACCACCAGACCTTGCTGGAACATCTGATTTCTCCCTGTTGGATGCGCGCCCGATGCTAGCCGGCGCCCGTGCTGCCGGCTAGCTAGCGCTTCGGGCTCGGCGGCGCCGTGATGCGCTCGCCGTCGTAATAGTCCACCGTGGATTCGCCACGGAACATCTGGCGCAAACCCGAGCCGGCGGCAGAGGCCGCATACACGCCCACCTTGCCCGAGTCGGGATACTCGCAGACCTCCAGGTCGGACTGCGTGGACAGGGAGAGATAGCGCAGCGTGCTGCTGCCGGTGTTGATGATCTGGTGCGCCGTCGAGGCGTCGCCGGTGGGGCAGGCGATCACGTCGTGCCGGCGCAGCGGGTAGCGCTGCTCGCCGTAGCGCAGCTCGCCCTCCCCTTCCAGGATCAGGAACATCTCTTCCTCGGCGCGGTGCGCATGGAAGGGGCACTGCGCCTTGCCCGGCGGCAGCTCGGTCAGGTTGTAGCCCAGCTGGCGCGCCCCGATGCCGGCGCTGAACTGGGCGCGCCGCGAGGTGTAGAAGCCGTTTTCCTCGATGTCGGTGAAGACCACCTCGTCGAGATTGATCAAGGGCGGGTGGCTCATGGGCGAACTCCGGTGAGGATCTATTGCGAGAGAACGTGGCCGAGCTGGGTCTTGCTCATGGCGCCTTGAGTGCCAGACCTGCCTGGGCATTCAGCGGTTCATCAGGTCTTCGGCCGATGCAAGGCGCAGAGCTTGTTGCCGTCCGGGTCGCGCACATAGGCCAGGTACAAATCGCCCGACGGACCGGCGCGAAGACCGGGCGGCTCCTCGATGGCGGTGCCGCCATTGGAGAGCGCCACCTCATGAAACTCGCGCAGCTGCTCGGGCGAGCTGCACTTGAAGCCCAGGGTGCTGCCATTGCCGGCCGTGGCGGGCTGGCCGTCTATGGGCTCGCTGACGCAAAACGTGACCCCCTCATGCCGGTAGAACAGCCGCCGCTGACCGGTCTTGTTGGTATTCGCCAGCGCCTCACCGGCGCCCAGCACCTTGAGCACCGCGTCGTAGAAGCGCTTGGAGCGCTCGATATCGTTGGTACCGACCATGACATGACTGAACACAGAGCGTCTCCTGATGGGTATGAATCGTTGAAAGCCGTCGCGGGCATTCTGTCCCGGCACGTTCATCCCGCCAAGCGATCAAGCAGACGGGCAGGACTCGATCGCGAGACTCGCTGCCGGAGTGGCTAGGAGCTCCGTACGAAGGTCAATTCGTCTTGCAGATGCCCAACTCCCTAGTTAACCGGCGCCGGAGCACGAAGTGCGGAGGGCACCTCGGCGGGCCATAAAAATGGCGAAGCCATGGCCTGCCGTGGCGTCCGCGTTGAACGACCAGTTAGGCTGGGGTGTATTGACCCAGTAAAAACCTGCTCAGGTGTTACCGTCGAGAGGAAGACACCATGAGTACGTTGATGGACGAAGAGATCAAGCGCTGGACCGCGAAGCGCAAGACGGCATTGGTTCTGGAAAT
>Ga0233424_10000084_pt1 | contig 131429 bp, 89 predicted proteins | sample Watercolumn_Towu_FD_181011 | JGI IMG/M metagenome (GOLD analysis project Ga0233424, IMG submission 181011) | Freshwater microbial communities from Lake Towuti, South Sulawesi, Indonesia - Watercolumn_Towuti2014_125_MG | ecosystem: Environmental > Aquatic > Freshwater > Lake | place: Indonesia...
GGGTGCGTGTGAACTCTATTTGCGACCAACTCGTTTTTCACGTTTGGCCTTGTTTTCTAGGGTTTCCTTTGAATCCCTGCAATTCTTCGCATCTTCAGGCCGTGTGCAACTGCGAAAAAACTGCAATTCTAAGTCGTTGCTTGACGCATCACTTGTCAGTTTTTCGAAGTTTCAGCCGCAGCACACAACGGCAATCGTTCCTCCTTTCTCAAGCCATGCTGTCTTCTTAATCGCGACACAGACAATTAGACTGACCTCTGTGCAGCAATTCAATCTGAAATCTGAAATCTTAAGTCTCAGATTCCAGGTCCCTGCCTTCCCTACGCCTGCACGTCGACTTTGTGCACGTCGCTGCCGGTGGGGTCGTGTTTGGCCCCTTTGGGGCATGAGCCGTTATCCCCGGATGCGGGCATGAACAGGCACGCGCACTTGCTGCAACGACGCCAAAGATGCGTGAGCGCCGTGGTGTCGGACTTGGCCGCTTTCTCGACTTTCAATTCGACCCCGCTGAGAGCGCCGTGCGAGCCGTTGCCGACGCAAGTGCCGGCCGTGGCGCTGGAGGCGAGGTGGACGGCAGCGCAATACTTGCAGAACCGCCAACCCGACTCGCCCTGGCCCTAGTCGATCAGCGTGTACTCGGTGCTGGTGGCCTGCTTGTGGCGTTCGCCGCCGGCACAAACGCCGATGGCGTCCTTCTTCGCAAAGTCCTGGCAATCGAAGAGCTGGAACAAAGCCTCGGTATACCGCCGATGGTGTCCTTCTTCGCAAAGTCCTGGCAATAGAACAACACCGCGCACTTCTGGCAGCAGTAGCAATTGCGCACCGACTTGCCCGTCGGGACCGAGGTAGCGCCCATTTCAAAAACGTCGTCCATGCTCGCACCTCGAATGCTTGCAGGAACGCTGCCAAAGCGGCCATACCGTAACTTGCTGAGGGAGCGAAGATATCGGACAAGAAAATCTGAGACTCGCGAACGAAAAGTGCGATCGCCGAAAAGTTCAAACCCGCGTATGCCGCTCCGCCGCTACTCCTATGCCGGCGGCGGCGGCGGTGGCTCGACGCCGGTGAAGCGATACAGTTCATCCAGCGCCGCGTTTTCGCGCAATAGCGCCTTCATCAGGTCGGGGAACTTCATGTCGCCGAGCTTCACCGCCCGCTTCACCAGATACGGGATCGGGCTGTGCGGCTCCAACTGTTGCAATAGGTCCGCAGCCTGATTGAGCATTCGATAGGCATCGGCGCGGCTCGCCAATACCCGCGTCATCGGTGCACCGCCGCCGGTCGCTCCGCCGTCGGCCGCAGCGCCGTCATCGGCGGGCGCTGCGCCGGCTTTTCGCTGCAGCAATTGTTTCGCCAGTTTCAGACATTCATTGACCGCGGCGCCGACGTGTTCGGTGTTCTCCGAGCTCACGAGGTCGGGCACGAACTCGCCCATCTTTTCATGCAGCACGTCGCTCAGGTGCTGCAGTTTCGCTTTGGCGGTTTCGAGGTCGTCCAAGACGTTTTGGATTTGCTCGGTGGTCGCGCCGGACACGGCGGCCTCGAACGCGGGCCGTCGGTCGCTCTGCTGCCAATCGAGAAGAGAAAACCCTCGACCGTCAACGGTCAGGAACGGCGTTTGTCGCAACGTGTGAGGAAATCGAGCGCCGGCGTCATTCTGATTGAGCCACTTGTATGGCCCTTCTCGGACCTCGGCCGTGTCGCCGTCCTGAAGCTGGGGGTGCAACCGGTCCCAGGCCGTTTCCGCAAGTTGATCAAGCAGGTCGAGCCCGTCGCGAAGGCCCGCGAAACCGTGTTCGATGGTCGCCGCTTCGACGAGCCGAGCGGCGACGAGCAGGTCTTTCGATGAACCGCGAAGCGTATCCTCGGCAAGACGAATGATCGCTTTCCAATCGGGCTTGCGATATTCCGTCGGCCGGCGCGGGTCGTCGGCGTCGTAGTCGGCCGGGTCGATCTCCTTGCGAAGTTCTTCGAGCTTGAGCCGAACGTCGTAAGGAAGAGGCGCACCAGCCGGATTGTCGCCGGAGATTGGATCGATCAGCGAGGCGACGTCGATAACGGAATCACTTGGCATAAACACGCTTCTTGGAAGGGCCTGATTTCAAGTTTGCGATACGTTTCAACATACCATAGAATCGGCCTGTTCAGTCGTCCATCTGATGCAGTTTTTGCGGAAGTTCGCCATGTCTGAGCCACGAAGCGAACCAGTTGAACTCTACCGTGCCACTAGCTTGCCGGAGGCACACGCTTTGCGACTGGCGCTCGAACAAGAGGGAATTCGAGTCATCATCGACAACGAGACGCTGCAGGGCGTCGTCGGAGAATTGCCGATGGGTTGGCCGGTCGCTCCGAGGATTCTCGTGGATTCGGCCAATCTGGACTCGGCTCAAATGGTCCTCAACCGGTTCGTCACGAAATCGGACGCGATCTTGGACGACGAGATGGTCTGCCTGGCCTGTCAAACGCCGATGGGAGAGGCGGAAAAGTGCCCGAAGTGCGGTTGGACCTACTCTCCGGAAAAGGGAGATACTGTCGGAGAGAAAACAGAAGCGGCAGATTCCGATGAAACCGATTCAACTAACGAAGTTCCGTTGAAACCGGAGCCAAGGGTATGGTTTGAAATCGCCGCCGTCGCAAGCATCTCGGTGATCCCTTACACGCTGAACGCGGTCATTTACCGACTCGATCCGACTGCTCCCTCGTCGTTTGCGATAGAAGCAATGTCGGAATTCGCGACGTCGATCGGGCCGATCATGGTGACACTGTTCGTCATTTCGCGCAGTGGACTGACATGGAATGATTTCGGAGTGACTCGCCCGGGTTTGCTGGATGTGCTGATCGGCCTGCTGCTGGTCGTTGTCGTCGATGCCTCCTGGCCCGTCATCTTGTCGTTGCCATTCGATTATGACTTTCCCCGCGGTCCAGCGCCGCCGCGCCCAGCCACCACGATCGATCATCTGTGCATGTGGTTCACGTACTTTGTCGGTGCATTCTGCGAAGAGTTCGTGTTTCGAAGCTACTTGATCACACGCTTGAAATCGCAATTGCGTTCGCGATTGTTGGCAGTGTTGGTCGCGGCCGTGTTGTTTGCGACGTTTCACTTGTATCAGAACCTCGCCGGCTTTTTGAACGCGCTGGCGACGGGACTCGTGTTTGGCTCGCTTTATCTGGTTCGGCCGCGCATCTGGACCTACGTCATCGCACATGCGTTGGTGAACATCAGCATCACGTTGAGCGTGGGGAAAGGATAGGGGATACTTGGCCGGGTTAAAGTACAAGCCACAATCGAACCGCGTTTTCAACGTCATGCAATTGAACGGCACTCACGTCGCCAAGCTTTCGCACCAACTTCACCTGTGGAACCGTGACAATTTGTTGAGCGTCAAAAACGCCATTCGCGTGCAGAAACCTCACAGGTGTCGCAACCTCGAACCGAATACTGTGAAGGCTGGTTGTATGTGGCACCAGTGTGACGAGCACTCGATCCATCGGATCGGTCGCCACACTCAAGATTAGACATGGTTGCAATTTCGCCGCCATCTCAAGGTCAACGATCCAAACGGATCCGCGGTCAGCGCGAAGCATCGGCAATCTCTTCTTCGTCCATCACTTGAAATAACTCATCAGCACTTTTCGTCAGCGCGCTCTCAGGAATATCGCCAATTTCCAGCGCTCCGGATCGCCGCAATATTGCGACCGTTGCCTGATGCTTTTCTGACTCCGGCAACGAGTCAAATGACTCGATCAGTTGTTTCACAGTAGTCACGGTTGACTTTCTCCTTCCAGACAACGTCACACTTACACCATTCGCCGCTGTTTCACAAGCCCTGGTAACTCCGGCAGCGTGGGCAGTTTGCACAGTTCCAAATCGCACACCTTTTCCCTTGACACAAATTCCGGCCGAACCTATCGTCCGCCCCGCGCTAAGGACTAGTGCGCCATCGTTGCCGGCATGGACCCTTTTGCTTCTGGGGGAAGGGGTTCGGTCCCGGCAGCGCGGCACATGGAAGGGGGCACGGATGAAGACTCGTTGGCTTTGCGCCGTTCTCTGTTTGAGCCTCGTGGGTTGTTTGAACACCCGCGCCCGGCTGCAGTCTCCCGAAGACCCTGAGCGCGATGCTCGCGAACGGACCATCGGCGAGGTGACCGAATTCGCCAATGCCGATCCGACTCCGGTGATGGGCGTCGGCCTCCTCGTCGACCTTCAAGGAACCGGCGGCGGCATGCCCCCGGCCAGCAGTTGGCGTTCCGCCCTCGAAAACGAACTCAAGAAACACAAGATCCGCGATGTCAGCGCCGTGCTTTCGCACCCGGATCATACGATGGTCGTCATCACGGCCGTCATTCCGCCAGGCTCTCGTAAGGGCGACCCGATCGATATCGTCGTCTCGCTGCCGGACGGCAGCCGCTGCACCAGCCTTCGCGGCGGCAACCTGTTGCAAGCCGACCTCTACAGTTATGATTCGACCCGCAATCTGAATCCAGGTTATAAAGGCGCCGATCAATTGCTCAAAGGCAACAAACTAGCGACCGCAGAGGGTCCAGTGCTGATCGGCATGGACAGGGCGGTCAAGACGCGCGTCCGCGCCGCCTCGGCGGAGCCCAAAGAAGACTCCAAGGTCGAGGAATCGCAAAAGGCCGGTCGCATCTGGGGCGGCGGCAAGTGTCTCGCCGATCCGCCGTTGGCACTGATGCTCAAGCCCGATCAACAGTATTCCCGCGTCGCGGCACGCGTCGCCGAACGCATCAATCAGTCGTTCCCTGGCAGCAAACTCGGGACCGAAGCCATCGCCGTCGCCAAGAGCAAGTCGCTGGTGCTGCTCGGCGTACCCAGCCAGTATCGCAACAATCTGCCTCATTTCCTCCGCGTGGTGCGAGCGATTCCACTCGACCGAATTCCGGCCATCGACAGCCCGTATCGCAAAAAATGGTCCGAGCAATTGCTTGATCCGTCGAAGGCACTGTCAGCCGCGATCCGGCTCGAGGCGCTCGGCGAAGAAAGCGTGCCGACGCTGTCGGCCGCACTTCGGGCTCCGTCTCCGTGGACGCGCTTTGCCGCCGCTCAGTCGCTGGCCTATCTGCGAAAACCAGCTTGTGCTGAAGAACTGGCGCGGCTCGCACGAGAGCAGCCCGTGCTTCGCGCCTATTGTTTGACCGCACTATCGTCGTTGAATGAGTCGGCATGTCAGATTCGCCTGGCCGATCTCCTGCGCGACAAAGACCCAGAGCTGCGCTACGGCGCGTTCTGCGGCCTGCGCAAGCTCGACGACCGAGATCCGGAAGTTTCGGGCCACAATCTCAACAACGCATTCTGGCTGCATCAGGTCGCGACCGATTCACCGCCGTTGATTCACGTCCTGCACAGCAAGCGGCCGGAAATCGTGCTATTCGGTGCGAACCAGACGTTGGCGGCGCCGTTCCGCATGGGGTTCGGCGACGAATTCACGATTACGGTGGACAAGGACGATGCACATTGCACGGTCAGCCGCTTCTCGACTCGCAAGAGCAGCAAGACCTCGAAGCAGTGCTCGCTGCACATTGCGGACATTCTGAAATCGGTGACGGATCTGGGCGGCAGCTACGGCGACGCGATCGACCTGTTGAGCAAGGCCGACGCTGCCGGCAAGTTGAGCTGCGATCTTTTCTCCGATGCTTTGCCGCATCGATTCGAGGTCACTGAACTTGCCAATCTGAGCGCCAAAGACCCGCAGTTGCGAAACCCGCAGTTGATCTTGCAGGCGACGCATCGAGAACCTGCGCCGTGATGCCGATGCGCCGTACAATGGCAGGGTTGAATCGAGCCTGATCAGGGCGGAGGGGTCCGGCCCTGCTCAGGCTTCCAGCCACCGGATCGGAGCGGCGACCGGAGGAAGTTCGCCGCGGACATAAGCGCCATGTTGAAGCGTCTCGAACTCGTCGGCTTCAAATCCTTTGCGGACAAGACCACCTTCGACTTTTCGACCGGCCTCACCGCCATCGTCGGACCAAACGGTTCCGGAAAATCCAACATCGTCGATGCGGTCAAGTGGGTCCTCGGCGAACAAAGCGCCAAGAGCCTTCGCGGCGGCGAGATGGCCGACGTCATTTTCAACGGCTCCAGCGCTCGCCGCAGCCTGGGCATGGCCGAAGTGACGATGACGTTCGACAACACGAAAAAGCTGCTCGCCGTCGATGCCGATGAAGTGCAATTCACGCGGCGTGTTTACCGCGACGGTCAAGGCGAGTACCTGATCAACAACCAGATCAGCCGCCTTCGCGACATCAAGGACTTGTTTCTCGGTTCCGGCGCCGGACACGGGGCTTACAGCATCATCGAACAGGGCCGCGTCGACGCACTGTTGCAGGCTTCGCATAAGGACCGTCGAATCATCTTCGAGGAAGCCGCCGGCATCAGTCGTTTTAAAGCGCGAAAAGTTGAGACCTTGCGCAAGCTCGAACATGTCGAACAGAATCTATCGCGATCGAAGGACATTCTTGCCGAGGTTGACAAGCAACTGCGCTCGGTGAAGCTGCAAGCAGCCAAGGCGCAGCGTTATCACGAATACTCGACTCAGTTGCGTGAACTTCGCCTTGCGGTCGGACTCCGGGAATACGGCGAATTGGAACAGCAACTCTTAGGCGAAGAGGCAACGCTTCGACAATTGCGGACTCGCCTTGCGGACACCGCCGCGCAACTGCAGCAGGGCGAAACCGCGGTTCATGCGCTCGACGACGCACTCGCGGCGACGGAAACGCAAATTCATGACGCGGAATCGTCGCTCGCCAATGCCCGTCAACAAGCTGCTTCGCAAGAAACGATTCGCGGCTTCGAGACCGCGTCCGTCGCCGACGCCGATGCGAACCTAGAACAACTGCGCCGCCGCCGGCTCGAACTTCTTCAAAGAAGGTCGGTATCGACCTTGAGCGCTGATCAGGCTCGTGTCGAATGGCTCGCAGCTTCAGCGCTCGCCGACGTACGCCGCCGCGACGTAGCCAATCTGGAATCGCAACTGCACGACGCCGAGCAGTCGCTTGCCCAGTTACGCCAGCAAATCGAAAACGATCGATCCGAACATCTCGAGAGCATGAGGCACGCCGCCAGACTACAGAACGAAGTTACCGGACTGACCGCTCGCCTCGACAATTTACGGCAACGCCGTGACGGCTTGCGCATGCGGACCGAGCTTGCGTCGAATCATCTGGCCTCGCTCGAATCGGAACTGCAGAACCTCAGTCAGGCCGAAGCCGACATGCAACGGCTTCTCGATAACGCTCGCTCCCAACTCGGCAACGCCGAGGACGAACGCGAACGGCTCCGCGCCCAGGCCGACGACGTGCAGCAGCGTCTCGCGGAACTGCGCGTCGAACGCAGTGCGCTCTCCAGCCGCAGCGAACTGTTGGAACAGTTGGAACGCAGTCACGAAGGCCTTGGCGACGGTGTTCGCGAGGTGCTCGAGTTGATGCGAGTCAATCCAAACGGCTCTGCCTGGACTTTCGTTCTCGGCCTCGTTGCTGATCGCCTGTCGGTTCCTCGCGACCTGGCGCCATTGATCGACTTAGCGCTGGGAGAACGATCGCAATACTTCATCGTGCGAGATGGAGCCGAGTTGGACGCAGCGTTGCGTGAACGCCCGCAGCCGCTGTCGGGGCGCGTCGGATTCTTGCCGCTGTTAACCCAGGACGGACCGGCATTGCCGTTCATCACTGACGCGACACAGTTGCAGCAGCGCGCTGATCTGGTCGTCGGTTGCGATCAGGCCGACCTAGCCGGCCTGCCGGCACAGTTGCTCGGCGACACGCGGATCGTGCCCGATCTGGCGACGGCGCGGTCGCTCGCCGCTACGCCGGAATACGCTGGGCTTCGATTCGTGACGCGTCAAGGCGAATTGCTCGAAGCCGACGGCACCCTGACCGTGGGCATGCAGCGTGCCGATACCGGCATCCTCTCGCGAAAGAGCGAACTCCGCGAGTTGCGGCGGCAGGCCGTGGAACTCGACTACCGGCGCAGCGACCTCGAACGGGAGTTGCAGTCCATTCGCGAAAGTACGGACGCTCTCGACCAACCGATTTACGAATTGCAACAACGCATCGCCATGCTGGTCGAAGAGGCGCGCGACGTCGATATCCGCGTCAATCTGCAACGCGGCAAACGGTCCGAGCTGCATGACGAAGTGTCTTTGAGCCGCGGCGAGATCGGCGGTCTCGAACACGAAATTGAAGGTTTGGGCGCTACCGTCGCTGACGCAAAACAACGCGCCGAGGCTACGGAGAGAAACGCACTGGACTTGCAGGCGCGTGCCGAGCAGGCCGAACGGCAGGCGCGCGATTGCGAGCATCAACGCATTCAACGTGAACAGGATTGCTCCCAAGCTCGAATCGATCTGGCCCGTGTCGAGGAACAGCTTTCACGTCAACGCGAACGGCTCGCTCAACTCGAGAACGATACGACGCGAACGCGCCAGGAACTCGACGAACTCGACGCGAATGAGTCGCAACTCGTCTTACGGCGTCGCTCCAGTTTGTTGACGATCCTTGCCGCGTCAACGGTTTTGGCGGATTGCTGTCGCATCAAGGAGTCCGCTGAGCAGCGACTCGCCGTGCTCGCTGCGGAACGTGACCATGCCCGCAACAACCGCCGCATGCTGTCGGAAAAGATGCAGACCATCAATGCCGATCGGCAGGAATTGCTGAACCAGATGCACTCGTGCGAGATGCGAGAAATTCAAATTCGCGGCCGCTGCGACGGCATCTGTGAGCGGTTGCGCGAGGATTACCAGGTCGACCTCGCCGAGTTGGCTCGCAGCGCCGCAACGGATCAAGCGGTGACTCCCGAAAACGCACAAACGCAAATCGACGAGCTAAAGCGCAAACTTGCACGACTTGGCGCCGTCAACATGGAAGCGTTGCAGGAGCTCACGGATTTGGAGAAACGGTCAGTTGAACTCGACGCACAGCACCGCGACTTGCTCACGTCGCAGGGCCATTTGTTGGAGATCATCGGCCGCATCAATCAGGACAGCAAGAAGCTGTTCACCGACGCGTTCGCCAGCATTCGCACGCATTTTCAGGAGTTGTTCCGCCGGCTGTTCGGCGGCGGCATGGCAGACATTGTCCTTGAGGATGAAAACGACATCCTCGAATGCGGCATCGAAATCAACGCCCGCCCCCCAGGCAAGGAACTACGCAGCATTTCCCTCATGAGCGGCGGCGAAAGGACATTGACGTGCATTGCGCTTCTTATGGCGATCTTCCGCAGCAAGCCCAGCCCGTTCTGCCTGCTGGACGAAGTCGACGCCGCGCTGGACGAAGCCAATAACAACCGCCTCGCCAGTGTGCTAAGGGACTTTCTGTCCGTCTCGCAATTCATCGTCGTGACCCATAAGAAGCGCACCATGGCCGTCGCCGACGCGCTCTACGGCGTCACCATGCAGGAATCAGGGGTGTCAAAACAGATCAGCGTGCGATTCGAAGACTGGCCCGACGAGAAAACCCAGGACCATCGCGCTGCCGCAGGATAATTGGATTAGTTGATTTCAGCGAATGACGAAATCAACTCGTAACAAGGGAACTCTGCATTACAGACTCGAATTGCGTCGATTGCATAAGTCGGTATGCTGAAGGTAGTCGTGGGCCAATCTTCACCGGAGTGTGTATGCGTTCCATTCGTCTGGGCTTCATAGCGCTTTCTGCAGTCGTTTTCAGCGCGGCATCGGCCGTCGCCGATCTTCAACAGACGGACCGGGACAAATCCGTTGTTGAGGTCGTCGTGAAAATCCTCAAAGAAGCCAACATAACACACCCGGAATTCGACGACGCCTTTTCGAAGCGAGTCTTTCAAGGCTATCTGAATGCTCTCGATCCGGCGAAGAACATCTTCCTCAAAGCCGACATCGACGAATTCCGCCAGTCCGAAACTAAGATCGACGACGAACTCAATTCAGGCAGTGCCGCATTTGCGTTTCGCGTGTTGAACCGGTTTCAGTTGCGCCGGGCGGAGACACAGAAGATCGTCGAGGATCTTCTCGAAAAGCCGTTGGACTTTTCCGTGAAAGAGTCGCTGACGCTGGACGCCAAGGCGCTCGATTACCCGAAGGACGAGGCGGAGCGCTGTGACCGGATTCGACAAACGATGAAGTCCGAGATTCTTCGCCGGCGATTTGAGCCCAAGCCCCCGACTGACGAAGAAGCACGCAAAAAGCTCTTGATCCGTTGGCGCGACGTTACCAAGAACATCCAGCGATTTGACGGCAGCGACCTCCTTGAAATCTATCTGTCGGCTGCCGCTCACACGCTCGACCCGCACACCGACTACATGAGCGCGAAGAACTTTGAGGATTTCTTGACCCAGGGCATGCAACTAAACGTCGAGGGCATCGGCGCACGGCTGCGCACCGAAGACGACACGCCGATCATCGAAGAAGTCATCCCCGGCGGCCCCGCTTTTCGTGACGGCAGGCTCAAACACGGCGACCGCATTCTGGCGGTGGCCCCTGGAGACGGCAAATTCCAGGAAATCGTCGGTATGAAACTGCAGGATGCCGTCCGCCTTATTCGCGGTCCGCAAGGCACTAAAGTCGAGTTGAAAGTGCTGCCTTCGGGAAAGAATGAACCGGTCATCTATACCCTGACGCGAGAGAAAGTACTGCTCAAGGACGCTCAGGCAAAGTCGGAAATTATCGAAGCCGGCGCCAAGGCCGACGGCACCAAGAATCGGCTGGGCGTCATCGTCGCGCCTAGTTTTTACGGCAGCAGCCGTCGCGGCAACGGCCCGAATGTCAGCCTCACCGCCGACGTGCAGAGATTCCTCAAAGAGTTCACGGACAAGAAGGTGGACGGCGTCGTGCTCGATCTTCGAGGCAATCCGGGCGGCCTTCTCGACGAAGCGGTCGAACTCGCCGGCCTGTTCCTCGATGAAGGCACGGTCGTGCAGGTCAAAGGTCTTGACGGCCGAGTGCGCCGCCACAACGATCCCGAGACCGGCCAGGCATGGGACGGACCGATCGCCGTGTTGACCGATCGATTGAGCGCCAGTGCCTCGGAGATTCTCGCCGGCTGCATTCAGGACTATGGCCGTGGCTTAATTATCGGCGACAGCACGTTCGGCAAAGGCACCGTGCAGTCGCTTCTCCCGATCGGCGATGACGATTCCAAACTTGGCGCCATGAAGCTGACGATTCAGTTCTTCTACCGGGCGAACGGCGTCAGCACGCAGAACATCGGTGTCACACCCGACGTGTCGCTGCCATCGCTTTGGCAGGCAGGCAAGATCGGTGAACGGCATCTTGACAACGTGCTCGAGGTCAAGCCCGTCCCCGCCGCCGACCGAAAGGACTACGGCTTCGCCGGAGATGAACTGAAAAAGGAACTTCAAAAACTATCGGAGAGTCGGGTTAAGGCGTCAGCGGAATTGCAGAAACTGCAACGCCGCATCAAACGCGTCAACGACCGGATCGCAAACGTCAAGACGGTGCCGTTGAACGAGGACGAATACAAGGAGTTTCGCAAGAAGAGCGAAGTCGAGGACGAGCCGGAACCGGCCGAAGAGCGAAAGACCGAGCGAAACTTCGATACCAAAGATGCCACAAACGTCGAAGTGCTGGCAGTAGTGACCGATTACTTGAACGGATTGAAGAAGTCGAGGTAATGTTAAGTCGAAATCCACTCGACCGCCGGCTGTGGGATTGCTCACAGCGGCGGTCGAACCATTTCTAGGAACGCGTTGTCTTGCTAGAATGCACCGCAGCAACCGGAGGGATGGCAGAGCGGTTGATTGCACCGGTCTTGAAAACCGGAGACGCCGCAAGGCGTTCGTGGGTTCGAATCCCACTCCCTCCGCTCAATTTTGTGCAGTACTTGCAGTTCGTACCGGTGTTTCAATAACCATCATTCTCAAACGGAGAAGCGCCGTGCTTTCCTTGTATCTTTCCCTCGCTATCACGGCTGAGCCGACGAAACACGAATGGAAAGTCGATGACGTGCAGCGTCAGGCAATCGTGTATGCTTCGCCGCCCAAAGACGGCGTCAAGCCGCCTGCCGTGTTCGTATTCCACGGCCACGGCGGCACGATGCAGCAGGCGGCACGGTCGTTTCGCATGCATGAGCATTGGTCCGAAGCGGTGGTCGTTTATCCGCAAGGGCTGCCGACGCCGGGCGCTCTGACCGATCCCGATGGCAAGCGGGCTGGCTGGGAGCATACGCCGACGCAGAAGGGCGGCCGTGACTTGAAGTTCTTCGATGCGATGCTGGCGACGCTCAAAGACAAGTACCAGATCGACCCGAAGCGAGTGTATGCGACGGGGCATTCCAACGGCGGTGGGTTCACTTATCTGATCTTCAGTCAACGGCAGGACGTATTCGCGGCGATTGCACCGTCGTCGTGCGGCGGCGCTCAACACTTGCGGGACGCCAAGCCAGTGCCCACTTTTCACATTGCCGGCGAAAGCGATCCACTAGTGAAAATGACACTCCAACAGCGAACGATTGACGCCGTCAAGAAGCTCAACCAATGTGAATCCGACGGCAAGGATTGGGCAAAGCACTGCAAGCGATACGAGTCGAAATCCGGCGCTCCGTTGATCACATACATCCACGCCGGCGACCACAAGTTTGCGCAAGAGTCCGTGCCGCTGATCGTGAAGTTCTTCAAGGAACATGTACGGAAAGACTGATCGCGCAACCTGAATCGCGCTCCGATACGCATAGCCTTCGCGTCGCGGTTATGCAATTGGTCGCGATTACGCTTCGTACTTCCAGGGCCCGCGTGGCTCTCGCACCAACAGCTTGTTGGCAGCGTCGTCTTCGACGAAACGCTCTTTGGCGGCGTCCCATGTCAAGGGCTTGCGCAGCCAATAGCCGATGTTCGCAAGATGACAGATGGTCGCCGAGCGATGGCCGATTTCGGCCGTGCAGATCGGCTGCTTGCGGCTCTTGACGCAATCGAGCCAATTGCGGCGATGGTTGTTCGAAGGATAACAGTGCCATTCTTTCTCGCCGATTGGTTGTTTCACCAGGTCCGCGGGATCGCTTTCGATCTTGCCGCGCGAAGCGCGTATCGTGCCTTCGGACCCAACGAAGACGCAGTCCGCTTCGCCGCCGTGGAACATCTCGACGCCGTTCGCATAAACGAAACGCAGGCCCGTGGTTTTCTTGGCGTCTTCCGGCGGTTCGATCTTGACCGGGCCGGACGCGTCCATATCGAGCGCCCATTGTGCGATGTCGAAATGATGTGCGCCCATGTCAGCGAGCCCGCCGCCGGCATATTCCTTGTAGTTTCGCCAGGCAGGGAAATGCCGATGGATGCCTTTGGGGCAGAGCACGTCGCTGTAGCCGCGTTCGGGGGCTGGCCCGAGCCACAGGTTCCAGTCGGTGCCCTTTGGAATTTCCTATTCGGGCAGGTCGCACGGAACGGCGGGGCCGCCGACGCCTATGCGAATGGTCTTCAGCCTGCCGATGCGACCATTGCGAACCAGTTCAACTGCCTTGCGAAAGTGATTGCCGAACTCGCTGCGTTGTTGGCTGCCGGTCTGGAAGATGATGTCGTACTTCTTGACAGCGTCGGCGATCATGCGGCCTTCGGCGATGTGGTGCGTCAGGGGCTTCTCGCAGTAGATATCGAGTCCTGCCTTCGCTGCCGCCAGACACGGTATCGTGTGCCAGTGGTCTGGCGTGGCGATTACGACGGCGTCGAGGTCTTTGCGGGCAAGCAGATGGCGAAAGTCGCCGTACGTCGTGCAGCCTTTGTACTCACCCTTGTCCTTTTGACGGTCGTAATGGCTTTCGACGATGCGTTTGGCGTCCTCCCGGCGTTCGGCGACAACGTCACAAACGGCGACGACTTGCACGTCCTTCTGGCCCAGGAAGCCGCCCAGGTGTCCGCGGCCCATGGTGCCCACGCCGATAAAGCCCAGCGTGATGCGGTCGCCGGCAGGCGGTCGGGCGAAGTTTCGCCCGGTGATCGCGAGAGGAGCTGCAACGGTCGTGGCAGCGACCGTACTGAGAAATCGTCGACGAGTAAATGCGTTTGTCATTGTACACCGGATTGATTTTGTTAAGTTCTATTTCACAATCTTCAGAATTCGATTGTTGCTGCTGTCGGCGATGTAGATTACGCCGTGGGCATCTTCGTAGACACCATGCGGGCGATTCAATTCGACTTTCTCAGGCGGTCCATCGAGCCCGGCTGCGCCTTTTTTGCCTGAGCCGGCGACGCGATGAATCGTGCCGTCCGCAACCTTGAGCTTTCGAATGCAATGGTTCTCAGTATCGACGATCAGAATGTCGCCGTGATGATCGACAAACAGGTGCTTGGGCCCGTTCATTGCTGCTTTGCGAGCGTCGCCGCCGTCGCCGCTAAAGCCTGCCTTGCCGGTTCCAGCAACCGTGCGAATCTTGCCATGAGCGTCGACGACGCGAAGCACGTGTCCGCTTCGTTCGAGAATCCAGACGTTGCCTTTGGCGTCTGCGGCGACGGCGCGCGGATCGAACAACGGTGCGTCGACAGCGACGGCGCCGTCTTCCGGCACGCCCTTCTTGCCGTTGCCGGCGACGGTTGTAATGATTCCGGTCTTCATATCGACAAGCCGGATGCGGCGGTTATCGAGATCGGCGAGATAGAGTTTGCTCGAATCCGGCGTCAACGCAGCGCAATAGACATTCCCGATCTTGGCTGCGGTCGCTGGTCCGCCGTCGCCGCCAAATCCTTTCTCGCCGGTGCCGGCGATTGCACTGATCATGCCTGTCTTCGCGTCAACTTTTCGCACGCGGCTGTTCCATGTGTCGGAAATCAGAATGTCGCCATAGGGCATGATGGCAAGGTGGTGCGGTCCGCCGAGCACGGCGTCGGCCGCTGGACCGCCGTCGCCTTTGTCACCCTTCATGCCATTGCCGGCGAACGTCGCGATCTTTCCTCGGGAATCGAGCCGGCACAGCCGATTGCCGCCCATCTCGACGAAGTACATGTTGCCATGTTTGTCAAAGTCAACTGCAAACGGATCGACGACCTTACCCTTTTCGGAACCCCCGGCGACCAGTACGACTTTGTCAGCACAAACGGTCGACGTGAATCCGAGCGACAAGACTGCAAACAACGAAACACCGGCAACTAGACGACGCATCTTACAGTTCTCCCGGCACGAGTCAGAAGCCAAGCGTTGGCTTCGCAGGATTATTACGCATCGCGGCCGGAATTGGAATAAACCAGTAGCAGAATTTCTTCTTCGAGGACCTGCAATGCACTTGGCCGTTCTTGGAAAAACAGGCATCTCCGTCAGTCGCCTCGGTTTCGGCAGTCTGTTTACATCCGTACTTGGGCCGGGATTCGAGGAAAGCAAGCGTGCCGTTCACAGAGCCGTCGAACTGGGCATCAATTACTTCGACACGGCGCCGGCTTATGCCAACAGCGAAGCGGTGCTGGGCCAAATCTTGCGCGACGTGAAGGCGCCGCTGTTCATCTCGACAAAGCTCGGCGGCCGCCCGCAGCCGTTCGATCCTCGGAACAAGCGTCAATTGATCGCATCCTGCGAAGAAAGCCTGCGTCTGTTGCATCGCAATGTGATTGACGTGCTCTTCGTGCATGAACCTGACCGGCCGCTGCAATATGCCTGGTGGACGGATCCCGGCGCTGTTGCCGGACCCATCCTTGACGCGCTCGACGAATTGAAGCGAGCCGGTAAGGTGCGTTTCACCGGGCTCGGAGGGACGACGTGTACCGAAATGGCACACTGCATCGACTCCGGCAAATTCGACGTCGTGCTGACGGCCTTCAATTTCAGCGCCTTGTTCCGCGAGGCCTTACACGAAGTGCTGCCAGCCGCGAACCGACAGCGAATGGGCGTCGTCCTCGGCTCCGTGCTGCAGCAAGGCGCACTCGGCCGACGCTATGACGACGTCGTTCGGCAGAAACCCGCCTGGCTTTCCAAACCGCGGCAGCATCAGTTCCTCGAGTTCTACCGGCTGCTCGACGATTCCGGCATTTCCATCGTCGAATTGTGCCTGCGTTTTGCGCTGGCCGAACCGGCAGCACATACGGTGCTCATTGGCCCAAAGACTGCCGCACAAGTTGAAGCTTCGGTCAATGCGATTTCGAAAGGGCTATTGCCGGCCGACGTTCGTACTCGCCTCGACGAAATCGCGGCAATGGTGCCGTTTCGGCCGTTTGAAGAACCGATGATTCTGCCGCTAAGCAACCCAAAGGGTTACTGGGGCCCAGGACTGGCGAATCTCGGCGCCGGCGCACCGGTTGGAAAGTAGGGGAATTAGAATTGTCCGGTTCGTACTGAGGCTTGCTGGAGGATGATCGATGCGGATTGCAATTTGCCTGGGAATGCTTGCTTTTTCGTCCGTCGCCGTCGCTCAAGACCCTGCCAAGTCGTTTCAGGAATTGCAAGGCACTTGGAAACTGCTGGCCGTCACGGAAAACGGCGTGGTCCGCGAATTCCCCGATCATCAATTCATCTGGGTCATCACAGGTAAGAAGGTTCATTACGGCGGCGAGCATCTGGCGACATTAAGCATTCATATAGGAGAATCGCCACGCCCGATCGATATCGAGTTTCAACAGCCCAAACATACGAACGAGGGAATCTACAAATTGGAGGATGATAAACTGACCCTTTGCGTCAATGCGCAGCCAGGCGATGCGAAAGACAGGCCCGCGGACTTTGAAACCAAGAACTTCGCCAACCGCAAACTGTTGATCTTCGAGCGCATCAAGGATCGCACGGGCGACCCGACCGAAGGATTGGGCGGCTTCGTCGGCGTCGCGATTCGCGCCGATGCGGATACGAAGACGCTGATCATCGACAACGTGCTCAAGAATAGCCCTGCGGAAATGGCCGGGCTCATGAAGGATGACGTGCTCCGCAAAGTCGACGGCATCGACGCGTCCGATCTACTGAGCGTGGTCAAATTGATTCGCCGAGCCAAGCCGAAGAGTGATCTGGTGCTGCGCGTCGCTCGAGCGGGCAAAGATCAGGACATCACCATCAAGGTCGGCGTGTTGCCGTTCCATATCCTCGAATGACGTCCTGCCGCAAGTTAAGCACGGTGTTTTGCCGCGTTCGTCGCTGCGGCCGCCTCGCGTGCGGCGCGTTTTTCCCACAGCACCATGGTACGGCTCATGTTGGCATCGACCTGTTCCAGCGTCGCCATCATTGGTGCAAACATGGCGCCCGGCTTTCCTTGAGCCGGGCCGAGCACCTCGAAGCCAAGGTGCTGATAGAGCGAGATTTGTTCCGTCACCGCAGAAATCAAGTAGTGCGTATAGCCGTTCGTCTTGGCGAAATAGTTCATGACGTACGTCAGGCCGACCAGCACGGGGCCATGCCGTTCATCCGGCTCGATGGCCAACAGCCGGACTTCGAGCGGCCGCATTCCCGGTTGCTGAACCACGGCGCGGTCCTGCAACCGCGACTCGACGGAAAACGGCGGGCGATCGTGCACGCTGAGCATGCCGATCATTCGATCGTCGATGAGCGCCAGGAAATAGGTGTTCCACTCGTGAAACTTGTCGACGAGCCGGCCATCGCCGTTGTCAGCGTGTTGCTGGATTTCTTTCACGAAGGTGCGATAATTCAGCCGGTGTACCTGCTCGAACTCTTCGGGTGTTTCAGCTTGTTTGAACGAATACCGGCCAAGCCTCGGAATGAACTGACTTCCAGGAGCCGTAGGGATTATTGGGTCGGTGATCCGTTCACCGCAGGACGAGCCATCCGAGCGAAATTTATTCATTCGCTTCCCAAGAGAATGTTGATGGTCATTGACTGCCTCAACGAGATCGGCTGTGTGAAGGACAAATCGCAAGAACCAAAAGGGGGAAACACACAGACGTTGTGGTAGTGTCGCGAATTCGCAAGCATTTGCAATGGTCGATGATTCCGCATCTTGAAAATCCCCTGGCGACCAGGCTGCGACTGTGGTACATTTCCATCGGTGGCGCGACAACGTGCCGCTCCCGCCGAAACTGCCTGCCGGAACACTGCCTGCCCTTCGGAGAAGTCGCTGATGAACCGCCGCACGGCTGCCTCCATCGGTTGCCGCGATCTGCAATCCACGCTGACTCGGAGCCGCCGCAGTTTTCTGAAAGCAGGCATGCTCGGCGCGACCGGCCTTTCGCTCGCACAACTCTTGCGGCACGAAGCTCAAGCAGCGCCGGCCACCACCGCCAAGACAAAGTCGGTCATTATCCTGTGGATGCGAGGCGGGCCCAGCCACATCGACATGTGGGACCCGAAGCCCGACGCTCCCGTTGAATATCGCGGCGAATTTGGAACGATTCCGACCAATGTTTCCGGCATCCGCCTCGGCGACCTGTTGCCGATGTGCGCCAAGAGCATGAACAAATGGTCGATCATTCGCAGCCTGCATCACCACGATGCAGGGCATTCGACCGGCGATCAGATTTGCTTCACTGGCTACAACGCAGGCCCGAATCCAGATGAAAACGTCATGCCGAGCTGCGGTTCGATCGTGTCGAAGCAGCTTGGGCATCTGACGCCGCACCTGCCCGCCTACGTCATGATCCCGCGACTTTTGCCCGGCGCGGGTTCCGCTTATCTCGGCGTGGCGCACAAACCGTTCGAGACGCAGGCCGACCCGGCGAACTCAGCGCCGTTTCGCGTGCCCAATTTCAGCCTGCCCGAAGGCGTGACGCTCGAACGCGTCGGCGAGCGCCGGCAGATGCTCAATGGCTTCGATCGCGTTCGCCGCGAAGTCGATGCCAGCGGCCAAATGGACGCACTGGATCGATTCCACAATAAGGCATGGGAAATTCTTACGTCGCCGGTCGCACGCAACGCGTTCGACCTGGACAAGGAACCGGCCGCGGTCCGCGAGCGATACGGGTTTATGCCCGCGTTCGATCCAGGCGCCGCCAATCGCTGCGGTTCGCCGGCCTGGTCGCAGCGCATCCTGTTGGCCCGGCGATTGGTCGAAGCCGGCGTCCGCCTCGTCACCGTCGACCTGCGTTGGTGGGACACGCACGTCAAAGGATTCGAATCGTTGAAGCTCGGCTTCCTGCCGCGATTCGATCGAGCCTATTCCGCGTTGCTCGAAGACCTCGAAGCGCGCGGCTTGCTCGAATCGACGCTCGTAGTCGCTTGGGGCGAGTTCGGCCGTACGCCGAGAGTCAATAACGACGCAGGCCGCGATCATTACCCGAACGTGTTCAGTGCTGCACTTGCGGGCGGTGCGGTCAAAGGCGGCCGCGTGGTCGGCGAGTCCGACGCCAAAGGAGCGTTCCCGAAGAGCAACGCGAAGACCCCGCAAGACATGCTTGCAACCGTGTACGAACATCTTGGCATCGACACGACTGTCAGCTACACCGACGGCACCGGCCGGCCGCACCCTGTACTGCCCAGCGGCAAGCCCATCGAGGAATTGACGTAATCGTGGACAAGAAATGCAGGTCACAAAGTACCAAGCGCGGCCGAGCCGCAATCAAGCAGAAGAACTCAGCCACGGATGCAACACAGATTGAACACCGATCCGAAGAAACTGTGAACTTCTGACCGAATGATTCTGGGTGAGAATTGATTCCTTTTGTTCTGATCAGTGTCTCGTCCGTGTTTCATCCGTGGCTAAGAACTCTTCAACTGGGTTGCGGCAAAGCCGCACCAGGATTGTTCGTACTGCGAAATGCTCTATACGCAGGAATTCCCATATGCCCCCCGCGAAGCCTGCACTGAAATCCGTCAAAGTGTTGCAGAACAAGCAGCAGCTTTGCTCGCTGCGCTACAGTCGCTGCGGCAAATTGCTGGCCGGCGGGACATTCGAAGGCACAATCTTGCGCTGGGACGCGGAGTCGCTGACGGAAATGCCGCCGATCAAAGGTCACAACGGCTGGGTGCAATCGCTGGCGTTTCATCCGGACGGCAAGCGACTGTTTTCGGCCGACTCGTGGGGCCGCATCACGTGTTGGAACTACCTGGATCCAATGTCGCAACCAATCTGGAGCGTTGCGGACGCACATAACGGCTGGATTCACTCCATCGCCAATAGCCCCGACGGCAAAGCGCTCGCATCAGTCGGCCGCGACAAGATCCTGCGCCTTACATCCGCCGAAAACGGCGCCGCCATGCACACTTCCATCACGGCCGACGACGCATTTGCCGTGGCGTTTCATCCATCGGGCAAGTTCGTCGTCACCGGCGACCTCAAGGGGTTGATCCAAGTTTGGGACGCGGCGACCGGCAAAGTCGCTCGCACCTTCGACGCGGCCGCCATGTACTTGAAGGACCGCATTCAAGACGTCGGCGGCGTTCGCTGCCTGACGTTCGACGAAAAGGGAGAGACGTTGATCGCGGGCGGCAGCAAGCCGAAGTCTGGTGGGTTCGTCGAAGGATCGCTGCAGATTCTTTTTTTTGACTGGTCCACGGGGAAGTTGAAGCACTCAATCGTCGGCACGGCCGCCACTGAAGGGTACGTGCAAGACCTGCACTGGCATTCGGAAGGCTACGTCATGGCCGTGCACAGCGGTCAACCGGGCAACGGCAAGGTCTTCTTTCAACGGCCCGCCGAGGCACAACCCTGGCTGACGCAGGCAGGCATGACCAACGCACACGCCCTCACGCTGCACCCGGCCGGAAAACGACTCGCCGTCAGCGGCACCAACGCCAACAGCGCCGGCAACGGCCGCCCGTCGGGCAAGGATTACCCCGGCAACTTCTCGCCGGTGCATGTCTTCGAGATGCCAGAGTGAAGGGGGAACCCGCGTCAACGGCGGGCCGATTACCGCTGCGCGGAAAGGCCCGTGAACGGGCCTCAGATCAATTTCTCGACTCGCGTTTGTGAGAAACCCGCCGTCAGAGTATCCCGTAGAACCGGAACAAGGCCCGCGAACGGGCCTGGAGTCACTACTTCGGCTCGCTGTTGAGCCCCGTTCACGGGGCTTCCCGCTTTGCGGTTTTAGGCCTGCCGTTGACGGCTGGTCCGATGCCTGCTTGCCGCGATAGTCTGCATTTCCTCAAATCGAAAGCATCATTACAATGCCGAGGTTCGCGATTCGACCGGAGGCAGGCTTCGCGTGATTCCCGACCGAACGGCGTTGATCTACTATCTGAGCATCCTCGGCACATTGCTCGCAGCCGGTTTGGGTTTCCCCATTCCGGAGGAGATTCCGGTCGTTACTGCCGGCGCACTTTTGGGCCATCAGGCGAACGACCCGAACAGTACGCTGCGATGGTTCATCATGTTGCCGGTGTGCATTCTCGGCGTCGTCATGGGCGACATATTGCTTTACGCCATCGGCCGGTTCTTCGGACCCAAGCTTTTGGCAAACAGTTGGGTGCAGAGACGATTGATCTCACCACAAAAGCGAGCCCGCATCGAACACAATTTCAAGCGCTACGGGATCTGGATTCTGCTCATTGCAAGACTCATGCCAGGCATTCGCAGTCCGATCTTCATCATGGCGGGCGTCAACCGCTTGCCGCTTGCCAAGTTCCTAATCGCCGATGGAATCTACGCGATTCCGGGCGTGACGCTCTTGTTCTTCGGCGGCTACTGGTTCACCGATCAGTTTGTGGAGATCGTCAAACAGGTCGATTCGATTCGGCCGATCGTCGTCGTTGTCGGCCTGGCTGTGCTCGCCGCGGCCGGCGCTTACTACTTCCTGAAACACCCGGTGTCGGAGGGCGATCCCAAAGATATGCCGTTCATTGGCGAACAGATCGTTTCGCACGTACCCGATCCGGACGAACCACCGGCGGCAACGAACGAACCTCCGCCTGCCGTGCCTCCAACCACTCCGCAGGCAAGCTCCACATGAACATCGATGAACCACGGCCTGCTGAAAACTCACCCCGCATCTGGCTGTCGATTATCTCCGCATTGGCCGCTTGTGCCGGCAGCCTTTGGTTGTCTCTCGGTATGGATCTCAAGGCCTGTCCGCTATGCCTCTACCAGCGAGCCTGCATCTTTTGCGCGGCAACCGTTCTGATCCTTGCCACAATGCTCCGCAAACAAGACCCCGCCACGATTGGCTCGCTTGCCCTCGCGCCTGCCGTCGCCGGACTTGCCGTGGGAATCTACCATGTCGTTCTCGAAAGCGCCGGTACGCTCGAATGCCCTAGGGGAATCGGCGGTATCGGCAGCGCTCCACAGCAAGCGGTCGTGGCCGAGATTCTCGTCGTCGCTGTACTCGTGTTGGCCGCTCTACCACGCTGGTCCGGCGTACTGTTGGCGACGGGGTTGGGAATCGCTGTCGGGTCGATGTTGATTCGAAGCGCTCCGCCGCTGCCGCCGAAGCCAGAGAAGCCATATACGGCGCCGCTCGACATATGCCGGCCTCGGTATGTGGCGAGCTAGGAGCTCCCATACGATGAAAAACCCGCATCGCAGGTTGACAACCGGCATCGGAGGGGTTATTGATACAGATGTATACTAAACATCCGTACCCTTCGATTCGCGGAGCAGCCTCCGATGATGCCGATAACACGCACCAGTGAAACGCCCGCCTCGGCAACCGCGCCGCAACCAGTCCTTTGCCCCGTCTGCTCGGGGCCGGTGCAAGAAGCGCGGGGGCAACTGAGATGCAACCGCTGTCGTTTTCAATTCTGTCAGGAGTGCGAGGGCTTCCGCGATGAGATTGCACGACTCGACTGGCTTCGCGGCTAGTTTTGTTTTGACCGTCGCAAGTTTGATCGTTGTTGCTGCCTCAACGACCACGATGGCTGACGAATTGCCGCGAGTGGCAGTCGCAACCGATCAGAAGTCCTTCGTGTTGCAACCGGGCGGGAAGCCGTTTGTTCCATGGGGCTTCAACTACGATCACGATGATCGCGGACGGCTGATCGAAGATTATTGGGATGCGGAATGGCCGACGATCGCTGAGGATTTTCGCGAGATGCGAGAGCTTGGCGCCAACACCGTTCGCATTCATCTGCAGTTGGGCCGATTCATGACGGCCGCTGACACTCCAAACTTGAAGTCGCTCGCTCAACTCTCCAAGCTGGTGCGTCTGGCAGAAGAGAACCGACTGTACCTCGATCTGACCGGGCTTGCGTGTTACCACAAACAGGATGTTCCTGCGTGGTACGATAAGCTCGACGAACAACAGCGTTGGAACGTGCAAGCGCAATTCTGGTCCGCAATCGCTGAGCGATGCGCAAAGAGTCCGGCCATTTTTTGTTACGACCTGATGAACGAGCCGGTCGTTCCGGGCGGCAAACGCACCGACGGCGATTGGCTTGGGCCATCCTTCGCCGGCAAGCACTTCGTGCAGTTCATCACGCTGGATAGCGCCAGGCGAGATCGCCCGGATATCGCCAAGGCCTGGGTCGATCACCTCGTTGCAGCCGTCCGTAAACACGACCGCCATCACCTGATTACCGTCGGCCTTGTCGACTGGAGCCTGGATCGGCCAGGCTTGACTTCCGGCTTCGTACCCGACAAGATCGCCGCATCATTGGATTTTCTCAGCGTTCACATCTACCCGGAAAAGAACAAGATCGGCTTCGCCCTCGATACGCTCAGGGGATTTGCAATCGGCAAGCCCGTATTGATCGAAGAGACATTTCCGCTGAAGTGCTCGTTAACCGAGTTTACTTTGTTCCACGAACGCTCCAAACAACATGCCGCGGGTTGGATTGGCTTCTACTGGGGCAAGAACCTGTCGCAATTACGGCCTGCAAAATCAATCGCCGACGCTTTGATGGCAGGGTGGCTCGAGTGGTTTCAAAAGAACTCGCCCAAGCCGTGACGGGTCAAACTTTCGGTCCGGCTCGTTGCACTTCCGGGCCAGCGCGTTCCGCAAATCGCTGGAAATTGTCTCGGAACAAGCGGGCTAATTTGCGTGACTGTGTATCGTATGCCGTCGTGTCGGCCCATGCGCGTCGAGGCTGCAATACCTGGCTGTGCACTTCGGGGCAAGATCGCGGAACGAGCACGCCAAACACCGGATCTGCGTCGAATTCCGCATCGCCGAGAATGCCGGTGAGGGCGGCTCGAAGCAGCGCCCGTGTCTGGCCGATGTTCATGCGTCTGCCGGTCCCGTACCCGCCGCCGGTCCAGCCGGTGTTGACCAACCAAACAGGGCAGCGATGTTTTTCGAGTTTCTGCTTGAGCATCTCAGCATAGCGAGTCGGGTGCAGCGGCAGGAACGGTGCGCCAAAGCAACTGCTGAACGTGGCTTCCGGCTCCGTCACACCCGCTTCCGTGCCCGCGACTTTCGCCGTGTAGCCAGCGAGGAAATGATACATCGCCTGTTCGTGTGTGAGTTTCGCCAGCGGCGGCATCACGCCGAACGCGTCGCATGTCAGAAACACCACGTTGTGCGGATGTTGTGCGCGACCGCTCAAGTCGCAGTTTGGAATGAAATCCACCGGATATGCCGCTCTTGTGTTCTCGGTTCGACTTGCATCCACGTAGTCCGGTTCGCGCGTCAGCGGATTGAGGATGACGTTTTCCAGAACGGCTCCGAATCGAATCGCGTTCCAGATTTGCGGTTCACCTTCGGCCGACAGTCGGATCGTTTTGGCGTAGCAACCGCCTTCGATGTTGAATATGCCCGACTCGGACCAGCCATGTTCATCGTCGCCAATTAGACGCCGCTCGGGGTCGGCAGAGAGTGTCGTCTTGCCGGTGCCCGACAAACCGAAGAACAACGCGCTTTCGCCACCCTGCCCTACGTTGGCGGAGCAGTGCATGGGAAAGACGCCGCGCTGAGGCAGCAGATAGTTCAAGATCGAGAAGACGGACTTCTTGATCTCGCCGCCGTACTGAGTGCCGGCGATGACAACGAGGCGACGAGAAAAATGAATGCTGATGAACGCTTCGCTATTGGTTCCATCGCGTGCCGGATCGCAATGCAGCCCTGGTGCAACGAGGATATGCCAGTCAGGGACAAACGTCGCCAATTCTTCGGCGGTGGGCCGCAAAAACAGATTGCGGGCAAACAGCGCCTGCCAGGCGAAGGTTGAGCAAACGCGGACCCGAAGCTGGTGCGTCGGGTCGGCACAGGCGAGACCGTCGTTGACAAAGACGCGCCGCTGTTGCAGATGCCCGACTACCTTTGTCAAGATTCGATCAAATTGTTCGGCCGAGCACGGCTGATTGAATTTTCCCCAATCGACTGCGGCTGCCGTTTCCGGCTCACGAACGATGAATCGGTCCTTGGGGGAACGGCCGGTTCGTTTGCCCGTTTGTACCACCAAGGCGCCAGTGCTCGACAAAATGCCTTCGCCGGCGGCAAGCGATGATTCGATCAGTTCGACCGACGGCAGGCGCAGGCAAGCCTGATCCAAACGGACAGTATCGCCCGCCGTCAGCTTGAACTCCGTCGATACGGGAAGCGTCGTGACTGCCATTCCGGCCCGTTTCCTAGTCGCCAAAGAAGACATGCTCGGGAATATGCCTCAATTATAGAAACTTGGCTAGCCGAAGTTACCGGGCCGATGGTCATGGGTTCGGCGTCAAAGACTCTCCAGCATCCCCGGTCCATACATCAATGTTGGGGAAGTTGTGTGAACTTGCGGGACCGAGGCAAATGAGCGACCTTTTCCAGCAGGCGTTGCAGCACCACCGCCAAGGTGAATTGCAGCAAGCTGCCGAATTCTACCAGCAAGTGCTGAAACATGAGCCGCAGAACGCCGATGCGATGCATCTCTTCGGCGTGTTGTTGCATCAGGCCGGACAGCATGAGCAGGCACTTGCCCTCATTCAAAGGGCGTTACAGATTCAGCCGGATCAACCGATCTTTCTCAGCAACCTTTCCAACGTGCTACGCGTGATGGGGCGCATCGATGAGTCCGTCGCCTGCTGCGATCGAGCGCTTGCCGTGCAACCAGGATTATTTGAGGCACAGCTCAACAAAGGACTTGCGTATTTGGCGGGCCAGCGATCAGCGGATGCGGAAGCGACATTCCGACAGGCGTTGGTGCAACATCCGGAAGATGTTCGGCTCCACTGTGCGTTGGGCGAAAGTCTGAATCAACGGGGCCGGCACGGTGAAGCGCTGGCCGCGTTCACGTCGGCGGTCGAACGTCAACCCGATGCGGCAGCCGCACGATCCGGTTTGGGAACTACCTTGCTGATTCTGGGTGATGTAGAAAGGGCCTATCCGCACTTTCAGCGTACAGTCGAATTGCTGCCCAAATCGGCGGCGGCGCTCGGCAATGCAGCCCGGTGCCTTGTCGAGTTAGGGCGAATCAAAGAAGCGCTCGCCAGATACGACGACGCGATGCAACTCGATCCCAACGTACCAAGCATCTGTCTGAACATAGGCCAGGCGTGGCTGGAGGCCGGAGAGCCGGACGAATCGGCCGGTTGGTTCAACCGTGTATTGCGGATGCAGCCGGCCAACGGCGCCGCGCTCGCCGGACAAGCCGACGTGATCGCCGCGACCGGCAACTGGCCCGAAGCCACTCGTCAATACTTGCAGATCATTCAAAGATTTCCGCAATGCTCGGAAGCGTTCGTCGGACTGGTCCGAGCCTATCGCGCTCAAGCGGAATTATCTCAAGCGTTGGCGGCCGCGCAAAAACTTGGGGCACTCCCGACGAGCACCGCCGCTCACATCGCCGAGTACGGCGACCTTTTGACCATCGTCGGCGACAAATCCGCCGCCGAGAGCGCCTATCGCCAGGCGCTGGCGAAAAACACTCGCTGCACACCCGCCTTGGCAGGCCTGGCGACCCTGATTCCCAAGCAAATAACTGCCGCCGAGCAACACCAAATGGAATCGCTGTTACCGCAGATTGTCCATGCCGACCATCGCGCCCAGTTGGCACTGGGCCTCGCCCATGTACACGACGCACGGAAAGAACATGCACGGGCTGCTTTCCTATTGCAGCAGGCAAATCCGTGGCGAACGGAACACTGGCGACAGCGAGGGCAAGGCCCGGACGCCAAAGCACATGCGCGGCTCGTTAATGAAAACATCGGGGCATTTGGCGCCGAATTCTTCACAAGAACACAGGGATTCGGCGTTGAAACCCGGCGGCCGGCTTTTGTTGTTGCTCCGCCGTCGTGCGACGTATTCGGCCTGGTGAGTCTTTTGACGGCGCATCCTCAAGTCGGCCAGGCCGGCGGTAAGCACATCGCTCAGCAGGCCCTTGCCTTTCTGCCGCACGTTATGAACGAAGAGACGACGCCCATTGCCTGTCTGCAAAGAGTCTCAGCCGAGGCAGTGCAATCGTGCGCTCAATGGTGCCTCGAACAAATGGATCGAATCGACTCCGCGAGAAAAATGCGAACAATCGATTCATCCGCCAGCAATTATCTCACACTGGGTTGGGTGCTAACAATGTTCCCGGACGCACGAATCATCATTCACCGAAGCGACCCACGAGACGTTGCTCTTTCGGCATTTGCCGACCATCGAAGCGTCCATCGATGGGCCTTCGACCTCGCGGAAATCTCGCGTCGATTCCAAGACTACTATCGAATCTTGTCGGATTGGCGGAAGATTTCGCCGCAGTCATTTGTTGAGTATCGGCCGGACAGATTGGCATCTGATGCAGCGAAAACGGCCAAGCAGCTGATTCAAGCGATGGGCCTGCCTTGGTCGGAAATTGTAACGCCCGCCGCAGAGGCTCTGGCGCGTGCTATCGCTGAGCGGCCGTTGCATTGGCGTAATTATGAGGCGATGCTCGATCCGCTGACGCGATCACTGCCTGCGGATGAATTGTGCTGAAGCAAATGTGGATCAGCCTAGCCGCCACTGTTGCATCTGCTTTTTCTTGCTTACTCTTGAAAGGAAGCAAGGAACGTCGGATAATCAGGAAGTCGATCAATATGTTAGGAAGTAGTTGAAACTTCCCGGCGGTTGCTGCCCACAGCAAGCAGGTCGTCGGACTAAGTCGGAGTGTGGAGTGGACTCGAACGCCCGTTTGCCGAAAGCTGACGAGCCGATACCTTCCGAGCGCGGAAAGGCAAACGGGTCCGCGCATACGTCCGGTAGCGAAAAGCGAGACCTCGCCAAGACAGCAATCGAATACGGTCATGCACTGCAGGATTCAACAAAAGCGAGGGAAGACGCACAGTCCGAATCTATCGACGCGACAATCCCGGAATCGACCGCCGCCCGGCCGAAGTTGACGATGCTGGGCGACTTTCTGCTCGTGCGAAAACTCGGTGAAGGCGGCATGGGCACGGTCTATCAAGCGCAGCAGATCGGCCTCGATCGCGAGGTTGCGATCAAGGTGCTGGCCAAACATTTGGCCGAGGATCCCAAATTCTTGGAACGGTTTCAGCGTGAAGCGCGCGTGATGGCGCAACTCGATCATCCGAACATTTTGCGCTGTTACACTGTCGGCGAGTCGCACGGCTTCCATTTTCTGTCAATGGAGCTTGCTGCCGGTGGCAGCCTCGAAGCGTGGATTCAACAGCTCGGCAAACTCCCTGTGCGTGACGCATTGCATGTCATCATCGCAGCCGCCTCGGGACTGCAACACGCCCATGAGCAAAACCTCATCCATCGTGACATCAAGCCGGGCAACATCCTCATTACCGCCAAAGGCTTCGTCAAAGTGGCCGACCTCGGACTCGTCAAAGAAGCCACTGAAGATCTGACATTGACCCCTTCCGGCACCGGCGTCGGCACACCGATCTATAGTTCCCTCGAACAGATGCGCGACGCCAAGCATGTCGACCACCGCAGCGACATCTATTCGCTCGGCTGCGTCCTTTATCGTTGCCTCACTGGGCGACCTCCTTTCGAGGGCGACAACTATATCGAACTGTTCGAAGCCAAAGACAAAGGCAAGTATCCGCCGACTCGACGATTCAACGACGACGTACCCCGACGGCTCGATCTGATCATCGATCGAACTCTGGAGAAGAACCCGAAGGATCGGCATCAGTCGTGTGCTGAACTGATTGAAGATCTTCAGAGCCTTGGACTCACCGGCGTAACGCTGAGCTTCGTCGCCGACGCGACCGCAATGCCTCTGGCGGCAGCGGCGACACAACGCACTTCCGCAAAGACTCCGACCGTTCGTCAACCGACAGTTGCTCCTGCTGCGAAACCGGCCCCCGCGCCCGAATGGTGGTACGTTCGCGCAATGAATTTTGATGGTGTCCGTCGCCTGAGCCGCCATCAGCTTCGAGACCTAATCAAGGATCCAAATTTTGATCTCAAAGCCGAAGGCAGCCGATCCCAAAACTCCGGTTTTCAGCCGCTGACATCGTACCGCGAGTTCGAACCGATCCTGCGTTCTCGCGCGTCGAAAATGTTGCTGGATCAGAAAGCGACGCGCTACAAAAACCAATACGCGGCGATCCTCAAGGAAGAAGAAGAAGTCCAGCAAGAGAATCAGTCGACGATACAGGTGCGACGTTTCTGGGTTTGGATTGCGCCGCTTGTCGGCCTGCTCGTACTCACAGGCTTGGCGTACCTCGCCTGGCTGGCGATCAAGTCAGCCGGCGGCAAATGAGCCGCTACTCCACTTCCAACACGACTCGAAAGCCGGTGTATGTACTGGCCTTCGTATAGAACTGCCGTTGCGGATTCTCGCGCTCGAAGTTCATGTCCTCCAGCGTCAGTCCGCGCGCAAGAGTCCACATTCGTCCTCTCAAAATGATGAAGTCATTTTCCGTCGCGCCGGACTTGGGAGCCATGGCGCCGCCGATCAGATTGCGGGTAAACTCGCGGCCGTTGCCGAGCATGTCCTGTACGCCGGCCGGGCTCTGATCGCCGTGATCGAAATTGACGGCACGCGGCTTCTCGCGGCTGACGGCGGCGCCATCAGTACTCGTGCGCCGCTCAATCGCTGCCGCAAAATCCCACTGCTGCGTCGTCGGCAGCTTGCCGCCCATCCACGCAGCGACTCGAATCGCCGCATCGACGGTCATGTTGGTCGCAGGCAAGAAGGGCTCGGCGTCTTTCCACGTGTTGTTCGGCACATCGCCGGCGTTTTCGGCCGCGTACGCCGCCATCAATCCGTTCCATGCCTTACGTACCATCGTGTAGTACGGCTTGCCGCCGAAATCCGCCGGCAAGATCACAAACTCGATCTCCTGGCTTGCCTTGCGAAGCATGAGGCGGCGATGGTACTTCTTTCCGCCGATCGTCACCAGCTTCTCCTTGGGATCGAAGGCCACGCAATTGGCAGGAATGTAATCGGCTCGTTCTTCAATCGGCGGATTCTTCTTGCTCGGCGTTGGCTTGTCCGTCGGCGGAACCGGTATTCTGGTGTCCACGGCGACCGATGCCGACGTCGGATTGCCGCCGCCGTTCGACAACAGTGCCTTGATCCCGAAAAAGCCGCCGACGCCGATGACCAGCACCAACACGCCGACGCCAATGACGACAGGCAGCATCGACTTTTTCGCCGGCATCGGTCCCGGTGGTTTCCAGACGACCGGCTTTCCGGTTGCCGCCGAAGGATCAGTCCGAATCGTCGATGCGTTGTCCGTCGGTTTTTTCGGCGCTTCTATCCCATGCGTGCTGCGCTCAGTCTGCGCGCTATCGACGCGGCCGCCCGCAGTCACCGTCACCGGTACGTTGCGTCGTCGCGGAATCGTGCCTTCCGCACCGACTGCACGCGCGAGCGCTTCTACAAAATCCTGACACGTCGTGAATCGTTCCTCAGGCTTCTTCGCTAGCGCCCGCAACAGCACGACTTTTTCCGGTTGCGGGATGTCGCCAAGGTCCGGCACTTGTTCGAGCGCCGCATTCATCACCGTGACAAAGTCAGCGCCTTCGAGCGGCCGACGGCCCAGGCGCAACTCCGCGTAGGTAAAAGCCAAGCTGTACTGATCACTTTGCTCACACGCTTTGCCACCCCACACTTCCGGCGCCATGAATGCGGGGGTTCCGGCGAAACTGACCGACATCAACGCCCCTTGCTGCGCTCGCGCCAGACCGAAATCGGCTACTTTCGCATAGCCGTGTTTCAACAAGATGTTCTCAGGCTTAATGTCGCGGTGTAAGACTTTCTGCCAGTGAAGATGGTCTAGGCCGACGGCAGTATCTCGGAAGTACGTCAGCAGTTCGTCGGCCGGGATGCCGGCCTGGCCATGCGACCGGCATTCCTTCAAGCGATCGCGCAAACTGCCATCCGCAAGCTCCATGGCGATGACAAGGCGGTTGTCAATAATCCAGAAGGCGAGCGTCGCCAACAGCGTCGGATGCTGCAGCTTCTTGATCAGTTCCAGCGATTTCAATTCACGCTGCGCGGCGTCGTGGTCCAGCGGCTGCGATACGATTTTGAGTGCCACTTCGATGCCGCCGGGTGCTTCCGCTTTCCACACTTCGCCGAAGTTGCCGCGGCCGATCCGCTCGATGAGGCGATAACCCTCCGGCGCCTTCGGCGCGACCAGGGACTCGGGCGGCGTTTCCTTGGTGTCTTTGCGTTTCGTCTGAATGACTGACTTGTTCGGCGAAATGCCCAAAACCTGTTGTTTGAACTCCTCGAATTGAGCAGGGAATCGTTTGCGGTACTCCTCCATCTCCGGTTTGTCGCCCGAGCGCTTGCGTATGTTGTGCTCTTCGACAATCAGCCCGACGGGTGGCGGATTCAGCTCGGCATTCTGCTTGGCATATTCCTCAATGAAGGTGCGCTTGCCTTCGCGCCAGGCCAACTCAAGATCGACTTTCGCGATCTCGAGTACAACCGATCGACGCAGCCTCGAACCGGCCGGCGGCAAATATTCGTCCCAGGATTCCATGGGTCCTTTCGACCGCGCATCCGCGAACCGGTCTGCAAATTCCTGCAACTGGTCCCAGTCGTCGTCGGGCAGCATGGTTCCATCAATCGCAACCGGCATGAATCACTCCCTACATGGGGATGCACCCATTATGCGGAACGCGGGCCATTCGGTGTAGCGGGAACGAGAATTCGACCGCGAAACCCGCCGTTGACGGCGGTACGGCGGCTCATTCATCTGGTTTTTTGCAGCCGGGATCGTGTAACATTTTGACCGCCGCAATGCTATTCGCTATGATCATGGCACACATCGGAGTGACGTGATGGCCGATACCGACGAGCTGTTGGCCCGATGCCGCAAGGGCGACCAGGACGCGGCCCGCGAGTTGTTCGAGTCCTATTTGGAGCGATTGCTGCCGCTGGCCCGCCGACGCATCAGTCAGCGGCTCGCAAGCCGGCTCGACGCTGAAGACGTCGTTCAATCCGTCTTTCGCACATTTTTCGTCCGACTCAAGGACGACCGGTTCAATATCTCCGACCACGACGACCTTTTCCGGCTACTCGTCCGAATCACCGTGCACAAGACTCTGCGGCAGGTCGCCCATCACAAGGCCGCCAAACGCGACCCGAATCAAGAAGCCGCTCAGTCGCTCGAAGAGTCCGACCACATGCTGCAGGTGCTCGCCACCGAGCCGACCCCCGAAGCGACCGTAACCTTCCTCGATCAGTTGGAGCATTTCTTGAATCTGCTGCAGCCTATCGACCGGCAAATCCTCGAACTTCGAATGCAGAACTACTCCACCGAGGAAATCGCCGAAAAACTCGGCACCTATGACCGCAAGGTTCGCCGCGTGCTCGAGCGTATCCGCGACGTGGCCGAGCAGGAAGGCCTGAAAGTTTGAGACTATTGCAGTCTGATTGGCTGTCCGGTCGAGTGTTCCAATCTGCATGTTTCTAGTAGACGATTCGTGGAGACGTTTCAATGCGTGCTTTGTCGATTGAACGATGGTTGCTGACGATGTCGGTCGCGCTGGCGCTTGCCACCGCCCTGCCGGCACAGTTTGACCGCCGCGATCGGCAAGAGCCGGCCCTGATGCTCAACACCGGCGGCCGCACTGCTTACTGCGACGCGCTGATGTTCACTGACGACGGGAAATACTTGTTGGCCGCCGGCGACGACAAAGTCGTCTCCATTTGGAAACACGGCAACGCCGGACTCAGCACGACAATCGATCAAACGCTGCGTTGGCCAAGTTGGCGCGAACAGCGCGGCGCTATCTACGCGATGGCGCTGTCACCCGACGACGGTGGAAAGCGAGTCGCCATCGGCGGCTATGGCATGCGCTCCAGCACCGTCGCCATCCTCGATCGCAATACCGGCGATGTGCTGCACTCTACCTTTGCCGAGGAAAGCAACCGCAACTTCTTCATGGTCACCGCAGTTGCATTCTCCGCCGACGGCAAACAACTGGCGTTCGGCACCGGCGACGGCAGCATTTGGACTTGGGACATGCAGCAAAAGCCGGTCAATGTCGGCCGGCACAAGCCGGTTCCCGGGCTTGAACTCAACTGGGTTCGGCTCATCCGATTCATCGGCACGCGCCTGGTCTCTATTGCCGAAGACGGCGAACTCGTCGAATGGGATACGACCAAGAAAAGCGACGGCAACGTGCTCCTCAACGTCGGCATGGGCCGCACCGTTCGCGCCGCCGCCATGAGTGCCGACGGCTTGTGGCTCGCTGCAGCGATGCGTGGGCCTGCCATTCTGCTGCGATCACTCGACGGAAAAAAGGCGGACATCACACTGCCCGAACGCCATTTCCCGATGTGTGTTGCATTCAACAGCGACGGCAAGCGGCTGGCAGTTGGCATCAACTCGCTCACGCCGGACAGCCAGTTCTATGTCGAGAACGGCGGGTCGGTCCACGTGTTCGACGTGCAAGCCAACGAGGCCAAACTCGACAAGCAACTGCCGCACGTCTGGCGGGCTGAGGCGGTCGCGTTCCATGGCGCCGACCGCCTCGCCGTGGCCGGCGGCGACAATCACGCCGTCACGCTGTGGAATCTGGCCCAAACGGACAAACCACTTTCGGTATCGCAAGGCTCGGGCAAGTGCATTTGGTCGATCCGCTTGACTGACGACGGGACGCATCTGATATGGCAGGATCAACGCGACAACCGCGCTCGCCATCCAAATCGGCGAGGTGGTGGAAATTGGAAGGTTTTCGCGCTCGAAGATCGTGCATTTCTTCCAGGAATCCCCAATAAGTCCAAGATCGTCGATCCGCTCGACAGTGCTCAGGGTTGGCACATAGAACCCGACGAAAAGGATTCTTACCTCTGGTATGCGGTCAACGCCCAGGGCACAAAGCACGCGCTGACGCTGGACCGCGAACGCGACGGCCGCCCGAATTGCTACACATTCTTGCCGCAGGCCGAAGGTGACGGCGTAAGAGTCGCCGTCGGCCACTACTGGGGATGGAGCCTGTTCACATTTACCAATGCCGGCGCAACACGCACGCACCTGATGACCGGCCACAGCGGCGAAGTGTATTCACTCTCGCCGTCGGCCGATGGTAGCTGGCTTGTTTCGGCTGGCAATGACCAGACGATTGCCGCTTGGAACCTGAAGGATTGGCCCAGTCAAGCAGGGTTGGGTGCAGCAGTCGATGGCAACCTGTCGATCAAAAACGTCGATATCGGCAGCCCGGCGTGGGAGGCAGGCCTGATCGCCGGCGACCGGGTCGAATTGCTCGCAGTCGGCGGCAAACTTCTTTTTGACGTCTCTAAGAACGTGGGCACGAAGGATGCTGCGGTCGCCGTCTTGCGTCGCCCCGAAGCCGGCAAGGAATTGTTCTTCCAAATTCGCCGGCCCGGCGTTACCGAGCCGATCCGCACGCTCACCACCGTTCGACAGCGACCATTGTGGCGATTCTTCGCAGCAGCCGATCAACGCGACTGGGTCTTGAACATGTGGCACGGGTCGTATTACGACACCTCCGAGAACGGCGACTATCTCGTCGGCTGGCACATGAACGACATTACGGTCGAAAAGAAGCCGCAGTTCTTCCGCGCGGAGCAACTGCGCCGACAGTTTCAAAACGAGGCGGCCATCGACCAACTGCTGAAAACGCGAGACGTGGCAGCCGCCCTTCGAACGGCGCTGGGCAACAACCCGACGCCGGTCAATCTCGGCGCGATCGAACCGCCCGCGACTCAGATACGCCTCTCCAGCACGATAGCGAGCAGGCCGGTGACTGCCGAAATCTCCATTGCTCCTCGCGGCGACAACGTCGATTTCCAGCCGAAACGTGTTGAGCTTTGGATCAATGACTTCCGCTTCAAAACGTGGCACGATCTGGCGCCCGGTCCGTTTTCTATGAAAGTGACGATCTCCCCAGCACAGCTTCGCTCCGGCGATAATCGCATTACCCTGCAAGCGTTCAATCGATTGGGCGGCCGCAGCGACGCCGTCGCCCACTTGAACAATCCGGCAACAGCCGCTCCGCAGACGCTCGTCGGCCTCGCGGTCGGAATCGACGACTACAAGGCGAGCGGCGTGGCAACGGCGTCGGGCCAACGCGATGAGCTGACGACGCTCGAAAGCGCCGTACGCGACGCCAGGCAACAGCAGGACGCCTGGCAGAAACAGGCCGGGAAGCTCTACGCCGAGTCCAACATGTTGCTTCGAGTCGATCAGAAGGCCACACGCACGGAAATCCTTTCGGCGCTCGACGAGATCGGCAAAAAGGCGAAGCCGGACGATCGGCTCGTGTTGTTCCTGGCCGGGCACGGCGACTTCCTGAACGACGGCAAAGAACTGAAGTCGAAGAGTCGATTCGTGTTCTGCGGGCCAAACTACTCGCGCGAAAAGCCCGACGAAACCGGAATCGACCACAACACGCTGTACGAGCGCCTTGCGGACATTCCATGCCGCAAGCTCGTGATCATCGACGCGTGCCGATCCGGCGAAGCGGTCTTCAGCCCGACTCGTTTGTTGGTTCCGGCGGGCCAAGGGCCGACGATTCTGGCCGCATGTGGCCGCGATCAGCGCTCGTACGAGCACAAACAATACGGTCATGGTCTATTCACCTATGCGGTGTTGCAGGCGTTCGGCCCCGGTTTTTCGGAAGCCGACACGACCGGGCCCGACAACAAGCCAGACGGAAAGCTGGACGCTCGAGAACTATTTGAATACGTGAGCAAGCAGATGCCTGGCCTGTTGCGAAGCATCAACGCACCCGAGTACAAGCAGGTGCCTCAGCGATTTCCGCCAGAACTGGATCGAATGCCGATAATTTCGAAGTAGCCGGCGCATTTTGCGCTGAACTGGAGAATAGCCATGAAACGGTTTCTCGCCACAGTCGTGTTGTTAACCGGCGTTATTGCCGCCCGAGCGGACACGGACGAGTTCGATGCCGCGTTGCACAAGCAGGCTCCGAAGCTGTTGGAGTATGTTCAGAAAAAGAACTGCAGGAACATCGCTATGTTGAAGTTCCTGGCACGAAAAGGCGACGGTCCGCTGACGGACAACATCGGGCCGTTGAACATGTCCGTGGCGGAACGCGTCGAAGTGGCGATAACGCTTGCTTTGCCGAACGATGAGATCGGCATCGTTCGCAACGCCAGCGAGACCATCGCCAAGAACATTCCGGGAAAGGGCCACCTTGATCCAGCGTGGTGCAAGAAGTGCGCACGTTACTCGAAATTCCTGGTCGCGTGGGGCGACCCGGAAAAAGAAGTGGTCGTCGATTGCTTCATCACCGGCGTCGTCACTTTGTCGGCCGACCTGAAAACGACGACCGTTAACTTCTGGGCGTTTGGCCGCGACGGGCTGATCGACAAGGAAGTAGGCAGTTTCACCGTCGATACGACTCCCCGAGTCCTCGGCGACGCAGGATACAGCTACCTGATTACGCCGAAAACGGCGCCGACATTTTTCGACGGCTCTCGCGGCTTCGTGGATAAAAAGCAGGTCAAGAAAACCGTCGTCGATCAAACGATCGCCAACGCCACCGCCGGCAAGGACCCGGCCGTCAAGCCGCCGGTCGAACCGACGACATACGCGAAGGACTCGCCGGTTCGCATTACCGTGCTTTACAACGACTCCGAAATGGAGCCGACCAACGGCACAATTGCCGAACCGAAGACCGGCGACCGCGTCCGTTTCCGGCTCGAAAACACCAGCAAAACTGACACCTACGGCGTCGTGCTCAAGGTCAACGGCGAAAACACGATTTTCCATGAACGCTTCGACGACAAGGATTGCATGAAGTGGATTCTGCAGCCGGGCGAGAAAGCGTTCGTCGCTGGTTTCCAGGAATCCGACGACTCACGCACCGATTTTCGAGTCTTGTCGGCCAAGGAGTCGGAGGAAAGCGTCGTGCGCTACGGCGAGCACACCGGCACGTTTCAGGTCGCTGTGTTTCGCGGCAAACTCGTCGAAAAGAAGGAACCGGACAAGACGAAGCCCATCGTCAAACCAGCCGAAGAGGAAGTCATCATCGCGGCGATTTCACGCGGCGGGTTGCCCACCGATCCTTCATCGCGGTCCAGTGATCTGAAGTCGCTGCAGGCGAAACTTCGTGAACGTGACTTCGACGGCGCCGGCAGCCGCGGCGCCATCGGCGAAGGCAACATGTCGGAGAACAAGATCAAGAAAGTGATCTTCGAGGCCGACCCGCCACTGGTCATTATTAAACACCAGATTCGCTACTACACGCCGGGCAGCAAGTAATCGGCTGGTGCGCATGATTCTCGTTGGTAGAATAGCCGCCATGATGCGAACCACCGCCGTGTTGTTTGCGCTGACGCTGCCACTCGGCGTCATTGCGCAGCAGGCCGCGCCGGGCGACCTCGTATTGCAGGCACGTGCGATTCTGCACAAGCATTGCTCAGCGTGCCACGGCGGACCCGGCGGCAAGGGCGAGATTACAGTTTTCCATCGCGCAGGATTGGATCGCCCCTCTCGACCGTTCCTGCAACTGTCGCAAATCCTGGAACTGATCGAAGACGGCTCGATGCCTCCCGGCAATCGCCCTCCGGTTCCCGAAGCAGATCGCCGCATCCTTCGTAAATGGGTCGAGGCCGGCGCGGGCGCTTATGTACAGAAATACGACGATGAGTATGTGCTTCGCACGCAACTAGCCGATGTGCAAAAACAATCGGCAGAGGCTATTCCCTTCGTTCGATACATCAGCCTCACTCATCTGCTGACCGATGACGGCAGCCCGCTGGAACCGCGACGTGAGGCTATGAAGAAGGCGCTGAACAGCGTCGCCAAGGGCGACGAAAAGCTGTTGCAGCCGCTCGATCCGGCCGCGACCGTTTTTCGATTCGACATTCGCGCGGCCGGCTGGAACGAACGCCGATTCGACGAAATGAAGGAAGTGAACGAGAAGGAAGTACGCATTCCGCAACCGTGGAACCTGTTCGACGCGGTCCTCTTGGAGTACCCGCACGGCCACTACTTCGACGATCAGCAAGCTTTCGAAGAACTGCGAACGGCATTTCTGAAACCTGCGGCACAGATACGACCGATCGCCTTTCTCCGAGGCGACTGGGTGGCGGACTTCCTGCCGCATTTGCCGATCGCGGCAGAACTTCGCAGCATCGTGGGCAAACCGGCGAAAGCGCGCGAGCGTACGCCGCCCTTGCAACTGTTGATCACAGCAAAACGTACGCCGATGTTGCCCTTCGACGCATTGAGCCAGGCCAGCGTCGAGTTGGTGCCGCCGCCATTCAAAGTGACGTACTTCGAAACCATCGACACGAAGACGAAAGAGGCCAAGAAGCAGTTCAAAATCGGCGAATCGTTCACGATTCACATGCACGCGAGCCAGGACATATTCGTTGAGATTGCTTTGACTGACTCCAAAGGCGACACGGACCTGTTGCCGATGCAAAAAGTCGACCGTAACGTGCCTGCTTACATCCGGCCAGAGGGCGCCGACGGCTTTGCGATTCCCGAAAGCACGCCGCTGGGCACGAGCACACTGACCTTCTTTGCAGCCGAGGCGAAGTTTCAGGCAGGCACGGTGCTGAAAGGCCGAGGGCTGGCCGATCGCGTCCTGCATGGCTTCTTTGAACTGGACAAGCCGCTTGCCGGCTTCGATCCGATGAAGATGATCAAACGCACGATTGAGATTGAGATCGTGAAATAACCTCTTCTTACGGACCCAAGCGATGCCGACGGAAGTGGATTTGGGACTGATGCCGTCGATTCTGGATCGCCTGATTGATCCGGAATCGGCCGGCACCGCCATCCTGATCGGTTACGACACACAGCAGATGACCAACGCCGTTCGCCGCGACCTCGAAGAACTTCTCAACACGCGTCAAACTTACTCAAATCTGCCGCCGGGATACGAGCACGTGAATCACTCGATCATGGCGTATGGCTTGCCCGACTTGGCGACGATGGAGGCGATCACGTCAAAACAGCGCGAGGCAATCGCGGGCCGCATTCGCGACATCATTCAGCGATTCGAGCCCAGATTGCGCGAGGTGAAAGTGACGTATCATCCGGGCGAGAGCATTTCCGAACGCTCGTTGCGTTATCACATCGAGGCGAGGCTGAACGTGGACCCGTCGCCGGATATCGCCTTCGATACGGTGCTGGAACTGGCGTCGGGACAATACGAAGTCAAGAACGGATAAGGGCGACGGCAACAGGCCAACCCGATAGACTCATGACATGAGCGAAGCGCTCTTTCCCTATTACGAAGGCGAACTGCTCTTCATCCGTGAACTGGCGCGCGATTTCGCGCAGCAGTACCCGGCGGCGGCCGGCCGCCTCATGCTGGAAGCGGGCCGCAGCGTCGATCCGCACGTCGAACGGCTCATCGAAGCCTTTGCCCTGCTCACCGCCCGCGTTCGAAACAAACTGGACGACGAATTTCCCGAGCTGACCGACGCGCTCTTCAGCGTTCTCTACCCGCATTATCTGGCGCCGATCCCGTCGATGGCGCTGTTGCAATTCGATCTCGACCAGGCACGCGCCAAGCCCGCAGGCGGCATCGCCATACCGCCCGGCAGCATGTTGCACACGCAGCGCGTCGGCGACATCCATTGCAAGTACCGCACGTGTTACCCCGTCATGCTGTGGCCGGTGTCGCTGGTCGATGCCAAATTGCAAGTGCCGCCGTTTCCGCAAGGCATGAACGCCCCGGCCCGCGCCGTGGCGGCACTGCGATTGCGATTCGAAGCCCCAGCCGAAATGCCCTTTGCCAAGCAGTCGCTGCAAAATCTCCGGCTGTACCTGCACGGCGATGTTGCGCTTACCAGCGCGCTTTATGAATTGATCTTCAATCACACGATGCAGGTCGTATTTCGACCGATGGATGGCAAGCCCCCTCCGGCGCCGATCACGCTCGACCCGCAATCGTGCATCGCTCCTGTCGGCTTCGAGGCCGATGAGGGGCTATTGCCCTACCCGCCACAGGCCTTCCGAGGCTACCGGCTGCTCACCGAGTTCTTCGCATTCCCGTACAAGTTTCACTTCGTCGATCTCGGCGGCTGGGACAAAGTGCGGCAGGCCGGCGCTCAACGACAAGTCGAGGTCGTCCTCTTCCTCAATCGGTCTCACAATCGCCTCGAACAGTTGCTCGACGCGTCGATGTTCCGCCTTGGCTGTACGCCCGTGGCCAACCTGTTTCCGCACACCGCCGAGCCTATGCCTCTGTCGCAATTCAAGTACGAGTACAAAATTGTCCCAGCCGTCGCGCAGCCTGTCGGTTATGAAGTACACAGCGTCGAGTCCGTCACGGGCACGTCGCCGGCTGGCGACCGCGAATATCGGCCGTTCTACTCGTTTCGCCACGGCGGCGACCGCAACAATCGACAGGCGTTCTGGTATGCTTCGCGCCGACCGTCCCTTCGCGAAGCGGACCGCGGCAGCGATGTCTATCTCAACCTGGTCGACCTGGCGTTCGACCCGCATACACCGGCAGACTCGGTGCTCGTCGTACGAACTCTTTGCTCGAACCGCGACTTGCCGCAGAAATTGCCCCGCAACGGCGAAGAAGTGCGCTTCGAGGCCGAGTTCGCCGCTCCAGTCACCCGCATCCGATGTCTGCGCAACCCGACGCTCGCGCTTCGGCCACCCCCGCAACGACGCGGCGCATGGTGGCGATTGGTGTCTCACCTGAACTTGAATCACCTGTCGCTGACCAACACGCAGGAAGGGCTGCCTGCACTCCAGGAAATGTTGCGGCTCTACGACTTCACCGATCCGAGGCTCGACGCACAGGCGTCGGCCGTCATTCGCCAATGGATCGACGGCATCGTCGGCCTGTCCAGCCGCCGCGTCGTCGCACGCACCGGCGGACCGACCAGCAGCGGCTTCTGTCGCGGCATTGAAGTCCGCCTCGAATTCGATGAACAAAAATACGCAGGCACCAGCGTTTACCTCTTCGCCAGTGTCCTTGAACGATTCTTCGCCCTGTACGTCACGATGAATTCTTTCAGTCAGCTGGCAGCCCGCAACATGCAGGGAGAAAGCGACTTCAAACGCTGGCCGCCGCGAGCCGGCGAACAGACCGTCATGTAGGAAGTGCGGATCATAGCCGGGAGCGTAAGCGACAGTGCTGAGTAAGCGACGGCGCGAATACGATTCAAGGTCGGTGCGATCATGACCCAATCCGCAATCCGCAATCCGCAATCCGCAATACAGTCTGATTCCCCGGCACATCTCTTATTCACCGATGGGCCGCAATTCGATTTCTTTCAAGCCGTGCGGCTGCTGGAAAAGCTTTATCCGCAGCGACGACCGGTCGGCTACGACGCGATGCCAGGAGCCGAGGTAGCGCGATTTCGAACGTTGTTGTCGCTCGCCTTTCCGCCTAGCGCGATTCACTCGATCGAAATGCCAAGCGAGGACCAGCCCTGGGTTCGCTTGATACAGACTTTTTTTGGATTGACCGGACCCAGTGGCGCATTGCCACGCCACTACACGCAGACGCTGCTCGACTTGGGCCGCGACGTGCGCGGGCCCGAGAGAAGATCGCTTGGCGACTGGTTGGCGTTATTTGACCATCGACTCACGTCTCTATTCTATCGTTCGTGGGAAAAGTACCGATTCTGGCTGCCCTACGAGCGCAGCGAAGCCGGACGAACGACCCCTGACTCGTTTACGCAGGCCCTCTTCAGCTTCGTGGGCTTGGGCGAGCCGCGACTTCGCAACCGGCTTCGCGTATTTGTTCCCAACCCCGATCCGTACGAGTCCGAACAGTCGCTGGCACGGATCGACGACTTAGCGCTGCTGTATTATTCCGGGCTGTTTAGTCAGCGGCCTCGCAACGCACACAACCTGCGGGCGCTCGTCGCCGACTACTTTGAGATGCCGACGTCGATCAAACAGTTTCATGGCCAATGGTTGCAATTGGAAAAAGACAGTCAAACTTGCCTCGGAACTTCCGGCTCGCTTGGCATCGACGCGGTAGCCGGCGACCGCGTTTGGGACGTGCAGTCCAAGTTTCGAGTACGGCTCGGCCCCTTGACCAATGCCCAGTTCGAGAGCATGTTGCCCGATACGAGTCCACAACCGGAGCGCAAGACACTGTTTCTCCTGTGCCAGCTGACGCGGCTTTTTGTCGGGCCGGAATTGGACTTTGACGTACAACTCGTATTACAGGCGGCGGCGGTTCCGGCTTGTTCTCTGCATTCCGACGGCCTGGGCCCAAGGCTCGGATGGAACACCTGGCTGTTGACGGCGCCGGCACAACATGATGCCGGTGACGCCGTGTTCGCCGGCACGGAAGTCATTGAATTACCGAGTTCATCATTAAACGCGATATCGAGTTGAGGAGCGGAAACCGATGGCGGAAGTTACACCAAAATCTCTCATTGCAAAGCTCAACGACGTGACGCATCGGGCGCTCAACAACGCCGTCGGACTTGCAGTTTCACGCACGCAGCACCCGGTTGAAATCGAGCACTGGCTACTCAAGATGTTCGAAGCCACGGACTCGGATCTGCATCCGATTCTCAAGCAGTACGATCTCGACCCCGCCCGCGTTCGTGCCGAATTGGGCCGGGCCATCGATCAATTCAAGACCGGCCATAATCGGCCGCCCACACTCGCACCCGATTTGATTTACCTCGCCAGCGAGGCATGGCTCATCGCCTCGATCGAGTTCGGCGCTCCGAAGATCCGTTCGAGCCATTTGCTGCTGGCGTTTCTCACGACGAAGTCTCTCGCAGCGCAACTGCGCACTTCCTGCCCGGAGTTGGCGAAGATCGGCGGCGAACAATTGCAGAAGGACTTTCGCGAGATCGCGTCCAAGTTGCCCGAACATCGGGCCGAAGAACAAGCGCGAGCGGCGGAAGCCGGTCCCGGCGGAGCGCCGGCAGCATCGAGCAAGACCCCTTCGCTCGACCAGTTCACGATGAACCTCACCGAACGCGCGAAGAAGGGCGACATCGATCCGGTTGTCGGCCGCGACAACGAGATTCGGCAAGTCATCGACATTCTCACCCGCCGTCGACAGAACAACCCGATTCTCACGGGCGAAGCCGGCGTCGGCAAGACCGCCGTCGTCGAGGGTCTCGCGTTGCGAATCGTCGCCGGAGATGTTCCGGGGCCGCTCAAGAACGTGACGCTTCGTACGCTCGACCTCGGCCTGTTGCAGGCGGGCGCCGGAGTCAAAGGCGAGTTTGAAAATCGGCTGAAGTCGGTGATTCAGGAAGTAAAGCAGTCACCGACGCCGATCATCCTGTTTATCGACGAAGCGCACACGATGATCGGCGCCGGCGGACAAGCCGGTCAGGGCGACGCCGCGAACCTGCTCAAACCGGCGCTAGCCCGCGGCGAACTTCGCACCATCGCGGCCACAACGTTTGACGAATACAAGAAGTACTTCGAGACCGACCCAGCCCTCAAACGCCGCTTCCAGGAAGTCAAAGTCGATGAACCCGACGAAGCGCGCGCGGTGCGCATGCTTCGTGGTGTCGCCAAGACCATGGAAAAGCACCACAACGTCCGCGTGCTCGATGAGGCATTGGTCGAGACAGTGCACCTGGGCGTTCGCTACATCCCCGAAAGACAACTGCCGGACAAGGCAGTCAGCCTGCTCGACACGGCCTGCGCTCGTGTGAAACTGAGCCAGGGCGCGACGCCGCCGGCACTCGAAGATTGCATCCGCGAGATCGAGCACCTGACCACCGAAATTGCCGCCGTCGAACGCGAGCAGCGCACGCATGGCGGGCACGAGGCTCGCCTGGGCGACCTTCAGGAACGCCGCAAGATGTTCGAGACAAGGCGCGACGATTTGACCAAGCGCTTGGACGCCGAACGCAAGCTCGTCGACCAAATTCGCACGTTGCAGGAGAACATCGAAAAAGCGGCAGCGGCCGCGGACGGAAAAGCCCCCGCGCCGGATTCGCTGGAAAAGGACAAACACGAACTTCTACGATTGCGAATCGAATTGGCCAATCTGCAAGGCGAAACGCCGCTTGTGTACCCATTTGTCGATGGCGCTGTCATCAGCGAGATCGTCGCCGGCTGGACAGGCATCCCCGTCGGCAAGATGGTCCGCAACGAAATTGAAACAGTGCTACACCTGCAGGATCGACTTGCAGATCGTGTGGTCGGTCAGAACCACGCGCTCGACGCGCTCGCGCAGCGCATTCGCACAGCCCGCGCCGACCTTGCCGATCCGCGCCGGCCTATCGGCGTGTTTTTGCTCGTCGGCCCCTCCGGCGTCGGCAAGACCGAAACCGCCATGGCGCTCGCCGACTTGCTCTACGGCGGCGACCGCAACATGGTCGTCATCAACATGTCCGAATTCAAAGAAGAGTACAAGGTCTCGCAACTTATCGGCTCGCCTCGCGGCTACGAAGGCTCGTCCGAAGGCGGCGTGCTTACCGAGGCCGTCCGTCGCCGGCCCTACTCCGTCGTGCTCTTGGACGAAGTCGAAAAATCCCATCCGTCGGTGCAGGAGATCTTCTACCAAGTGTTTGACAAGGGAATGCTGACCGACTCGCGCGGCATTGAGGTGAATTTCAAAAACACGATCATCCTGCTTACGTCAAACGTCGGCACCGACACGATCATGAAGTATTGTGCCGACCCGGACACCATTCCCACGGCGGCGCAGCTTGGTGAGTTATTGCGGCCGGACCTGTTGAAGTCGTTCAAGCCGGCGCTTTTGGGCCGCATGGTGGTTGTGCCCTACTTCCCGCTAAGCGACCAGGTGCTTCGCACGATCATCCAGTTGCAGCTAAAGAAAATCAAGGACCGCATTCGCATTAATCACAAGGCCGAGTTCTCGTACGATGATTCGGTTGTGAACTCCGTCGCCGGCCGATGCAAAGAAGTCGAAAGCGGCGCTCGCAACGTGGACCACATTCTGACGGGAACGATGCTGCCGGCGGTTGCCCGTGAAGTGCTGAACCGCATGGCCGAAGGCAAGCCGCTGAGCAAGGTGCACATCGGCGTCGACGGCAACGGACAATTCACGTACGGGCTGGAATGATCATTGCCCGGCCGGTGGCGGCGTCGGAGTCGGCGCGACTGATTTTTCGGGTGTCGAGCGAAATAGCCAACGGCCCACACGATACACGCCATAACCGACAATCGCCCACGGCAGCACCACACACAATCCGAAGACTATCCAAGTCATGCTCTTGAGCAGGAACTCAGCACTATACGACAGGCCTTTTCGCACCTGAGCGCCGAAGCCTTCGTCCTTCGCCACAAGAGCGTCTCGATTCGCCAGCACCACCTCGAAACGTGCAGTTGAATACTGTCCTTGCGGCGCCTGTGAATTGCGGACGCGCTGTTCCTTCTTGATCGCTCCGAGCGAAGCTAGTTTCTGTGACATTGCCGGTGCGGCTGAATGCGGCACATCGATCGCAAGAACCGCCGCCATCTTGCCGTTGGGCTGCCGGCTGATGTTTGAATCAGTCACGCGGCCCTTGGCCTCGTTCGCATTTGAACTGATGGCGGCAATCGTCGCATCGACGTTTTCCACCTCGATACCCAGCGTGATGACCTCGCGCGGGCGCAATTTGCCGGCGCTGACGAACGTCGTGCGGTAGAGCACTTTGCCGTCGGTGACGTTTTCGGTGTCGGCGGCGCGATTCACGTTTCGCGAAATCGTTTCTCCGGCCGCGGCCAGCGCCGTCACGATCGCGGCATCCTCGGAACGCCTGACTTCAAAATCAAGCTGCGCGTTTACGTTTTCGCGATCGTTCTCATCCAGCTTCGAGGCGATCACGCGGCCCTTGGCGCGGCTGACGGCGTCGACCAGCGTGCGATACGCCGTCGGCACATCCGGCGCCGCAAGCTGCAGAATCGCCGATTCACGCGGAGCGATATTCGCCAGATTGTAGAACTGCACGAGAAACTGTGTGTCGCCGCGTTTCACTTTCGAGTCGCGCTGCGGCGTGCCGCCCTCGGCCTGCTGGACGCGGTCAACTTCCAGGCGAGCGGTGCGGCCCAACTGTTTCAGACGGTCCCGCACCGGCCCGGCTTGTTCCGGCGCCACTTCAAAGTTCAAGGTCGCGGTAAATTGCCCCGCGGCCATCTGTTTGATTTCCGACTTGGTGACGCGCCCTTTCGCTTCCGTGACGGCGGCTAGCGCATCGCGATGGGCGTGTTCGACGTCTTCGACTTCGATGCCGGTCTGAACGCGTTCGATTTCGGTCAAGCCAGCCGCGGCGCGAATTTCTTTTTCAGCGAGCGTGATGGTCAACGTACTCAACGACACCTGGTTGTCGAAGTAGCGCTTCTCGCCTTCCATCTCGTCGATCTTGGTCCGCCAGACGCCGAGTTCCTTTTCGGCTTCGAGCAGTTGCTTGATGTCGCCCTTGCCTTCCTTGATCATGGCGAGAAGGCGCTGTTCCATGTAGCGGGCGGCTTTGAGCCGGCTTTCGGTGTCGTAATACTGTTTGGTGACGTCCTGACTGCCGATTCGTTGGCCCTTCAGTTCGCCGACCTTGCCAAGTTCGCGGCGCAAGTCGAGTACAAACTGATCGAGCTTGCCAGGCGGGATGCGGACGACGATTGAGCCTTTCACTTTGCCGTTGGCCAGCTTCTCGCTGTTGATGGTGGCGACGAATCCGCCTTGGATCGGTTCAACGAGTTTGATCACCGTCGCGGAAGCGGTGTCGAAAGCGTCGATCTCAAACTCAATGTCGCCGGAGCGAATGATCTTTCGCTGGACCACGGCTTCAGGCACAGGCGGCGGCACTGTCGGCGTAGGTTGGCCTTCCACCGACGTCGGCGTCGAGACCGGCTTGGGGTCACCCGGCTTCGGTGGAGCAAAGTTATAGGTTCCGTCGCTTCGTCGAACGCTCTTGGTCTCGGTGACGGGAACAAACCGAGTTGTTGTTGGTTTGTAGTAATGAATCGTTGTAGAACCGTTTGTCGGCCCTTGGCTCGGCGTATTGGACGTGGCATTCGAACCGCCCATCTTCTTATTCAATTCATCGGATTTCGTCGCATCGTCCAAGCGAGTATTTGGAGCTGCCGGAAGCGTCGCACGCACGCCCCAGCTATTGCCAACGGGTTCGTCCGGCTGCACTTTGCCAGGCACACTGAGATTCTCGATGCGATCGACGTTGTAATTCGACGGCAGATTCGGATCGAGGCCGATTCCCAGGTCGAGTTTGGAGCGGAAATCGGACTCTTTCGCGTCGGAACCAATATGAAACGAGAACATCTCGCGCGCTTTGGCCTCGGGATCGACAGACCTGCCGTTATCCGAATCGGTCAGCAAAACACTTTGCCGTCGCCTAAATCCTTGGCCGCGAGTCGAATTCGCCTCTCCTTGCACCTCTGAAAACGAATCAGGCTCATTACGCAACCAGTCTCTCTGCTGGACCAAACCCCGGCTGTACACTTCCGATTTGTCCTGCAACACCGTGCTTTCAAGGCCGTGCAATCGCTCACGCAAACTTGGACCGCCGTCGCCCGGCATCGGCAAGCCGTCGGCAAATGCGCTCAACCCGGCGCCGACGATGCCCAGACCAATCGACGCGGCAACACCCAATGCCAGTTTGCGCTGCCAACCCCAACGAATCCGCGATCGCGAAATCGGGGCTGAGACATTTGTTCTGTGCAGCGACTGAATCACGCGATCCTCGAGCGCAGCTGCCGGACGGACGGTCGTGAACAGAACCGACAAACGGCGGTCCAACGCGAGTGCATCATTCAGCGCAGCCTCGCACTCGCCGCAGCCTTGCACGTGCGCCTCGGCACGCTCGGTCTCGGCCGCGTCAAGCCCGCCGGCCGCCAACGCCGCGATGTGCTCAGAAGTCCACTCGTGTTCGGACATGATTATCTCCCCGGCTACGCGCTCCGCTTTCGCGTCGCGGCTAACCAAAATCTCCGGGCAACCGTTCTCGCAGCATTTTCAAGCCGCGATGCAACAGCCCGCGCAATGATCCGTTCGTCAGTCCCAGTTGTATGCCGATCGTTTCATAATCCGCGCCGGCGATGTACCGAAGCGTCAGCGGCATCCGGTATTCCTCGGGCAAACTCCGCAAGACCGCGAGAACCTGTTGGCGCGATTCATCCTTGGCAACTTCGTCCACCGGCGTAATGGCGGCGGGCGAACGCGAAACGACAAGCGGCGGCGGTGTTCGCTTCCGTGTCGACTCGCGGCGTGCCGAATCGGTCAGAGTGTTCTGGGCAATTCTCAGCAACCAGCTTCGAAATCCCCCGGGATTGTCGAGCCGATGAATCGAGCGAAACGCGGCAAGGAGCGTTTCTTGCACAAGGTCCTCAGTGCGGTGCGGATCACCGGTCTCCAGGAAAAGACGCGCGTAAACGAGCCGGGCCGTACGACGTACCAGTTCCTCAAACGCGGCCCGATCGCCGGCTCTGGCACGTTCAGCTAAAGCGGTGTCGCCTTCGCTCATCCTGCCTCCTGGAATATGAGACGATCTTCGCACAGGAAGCGCGCGCGGGCGAAAGAAAACAATCGGTTCGCGTATGCGATAGAACTGATGGAAACAAAAAAAGCCCCGCGGGCCTGGACCCGCGGGGCTCTATCTTTGGCTCGGCAGCACACCATGTGTGGATGAGGACATGATTCGATTGTCGAATGATGATCGTTGATTGCAGAAGGAAGGTACTTCGATCCGCGTTCGCCAATCGTTTCGAGCAATCGTCTAAGAAATAATCCTTAGAAAGGAGGTGATCCAACCGCAGGTTCCCCTACGGTTACCTTGTTACGACTTAGTCCCAATCAGGAAGTCCGGCGTCGGCACTGGTTAAAGCGACTTCGGCCGTCCCTCCCTTTCGTGGCTTGACGGGCGGTGTGTACAAGGCTCAGGAACACATTCACCGCAGTGTTGCTGACCTGCGATTACTAGCGATTCCAACTTCACGAAGGCGAGTTGCAGCCTTCGATCTGAACTGAGGCGTGTTTTTTGAGATTTGCTCCCGCTCGCGCGTTTGCTTCCCTTTGTTCACGCCATTGTAGCACGTGTGCAGCCCTGGATATAAAGGCCATGAGGACTTGACGTCATCCCCACCTTCCTCCGTTTTGACAACGGCAGTCTCCCTAGAGTGCTCGGCATTACCCGGTGGCAACTAGTGGACAGGGGTTTCGCTCGTTATAGGACTTAACCCGACATCTCACGACACGAGCTGACGACAGCCATGCAGCACCTGTACTGGGTTCCGGATTGGATACCGTTCGTAGGCGTTTCCGCTTTCTACTTCCCAGCGCTTTCGCATATGTCAAATCCAGGATAAGGTTCTTCGCGTAGCCTCGAATTAAGCCACATGCTCCACCGCTTGTGTGAGCCCCCGTCAATTCCTTTGAGTTTCAGCCTTGCGACCATACTCCCCAGGCGGGGTACTTAGCACTTTTGCTCCGGCTGTAAACCCATGTCAAGTCTACAACCTAGTACCCATCGTTTAGGGCTAGGACTACCGGGGTATCTAATCCCGTTTGCTCCCCTAGCTTTCGCGCCTCAGCGTCAGAAAAGGTCCAGCACGCCGCTTTCGCCACCGGAGTTCCTGATGATATCAACACATTTCACCGCTCCACCATCAGTTCCGCATGCCCCTACCTCCCTCGAGGCGACCAGTATCAAAGGCAGTTCTCCAGTTGAGCTGGAGGATTTCACCTCTGACTTGATCGCCCGCCTACGCGCCCTTTAAGCCCAGTGATTCCGAACAACGTTCGCACGGTTCGTCTTACCGCGGCTGCTGGCACGAACTTAGCCCGTGCTTCCTCCAGGGATCGATCAACCTTTCGGCTTTCTCCCCCTCGACAGTGCTTTACAACCCGAAGGCCTTCGTCACACACGCGGCGTCGCTCGGTCAGGCTTGCGCCCATTGCCGAAGATCCTCGACTGCAGCCACCCGTAGGTGTCTGGCCAGTGTCTCAGTGCCAGTGGCGCGGGTCGTGCTCTCACACCCGCTACGCATCTTCGCCTTGGTGAGCCGTTACCTCACCAACTAGCTAATACGATATGGGCCCCTCATGAGGCGAAACTCATTTCCCGGCCAGGAGATGCCTCCCAACCGAATCGCCAGGTATTACCCGGTATCTCTACCGGCTATCCCCGTCCCCAAGGTAGGTTACCCATACATTACTGCCCCTTTCGCCACTTTCCCCAGTATTGCTACCGGTTCTCGTTCGACTTGCATGCCTAATCCACGCCGCCAACGTTCGTTCTGAGCCAGGATCAAACCCTTCGAAAATGTTTCAAGACCGCTCGCTTGCGCTCGCGGCTAAACTATTCAGGTTTGAGGTCGCTAATTCAGTACAACTCAAAATCAATGACAGATTGTGTCTTTCGACAAAAACTGTTCTTACTTGAGAATGGGTGCACCAGATCAGCGCTTCCCATCCTCACATGGCTTGTAGGTGCTACCGAGTTGTCAAAGACCGACGAAAACAACACCCGTCACAGGCTACTCCCGACCCACCGAAGCGGGTCGAAAACCCGTGCGAGCGTTTATGTCCTGCCATAAGCAGTACACGAGTAATGTAAGCAGGTCGCCAAGAAGTGTCAACTGTGCGGTGCAAAAAAATGGCAAAAACCGCAGCCGGCGAACCGGTTGAGCTGCCGGATAAGCATGAAACGTAAGCAAAGAACGGTGATTTTCCAGCCGGGTTCCACATAATCATCTTCGTCCTCTCGTGTTAACCGGAATCCACCCATGGCCATCCCAAAGGTCCTGATCCTCCGTTCCCCCGGCAGCAATTGCGACGGCGAACTCCACTTCGCCTTCGAAAAGGCAGGGGCAATCGTTGAACGTGTCCACGTCCAACGGCTACGCGAACATCCCAGCCTCCTGAAACACTTTCAGATCCTCGCCATTCCTGGGGGGTTCAGCTATGGCGACGACGTCGCGGCAGGAAAAATCCTCGCCGTGCAATTAGCGCACTTTCTCTCCGACGCGCTGCGGCAATTTCGCGACTCGGAGAATCTCGTCCTCGGCGTGTGCAACGGCTTCCAGGTGCTGCTCAAAGCCGGCCTATTGATTCCGCCCGATGAAGACGACGGCCCGCTTGCGACCCTAGCACTCAATAGCTCGGGCCGTTTCGGAGACCGTTGGATCCATCTCAAAACCACGTCCGACAAATGCCCGTTTCTCAAAGACATCGACAACATGCTCGTGCCCGTCGCGCATGGCGAAGGGCGATTCGTCTGCCGAAAGGACTGGATCTTGAAAGGGTTGGAGCAGGCGGGACAGGTGGTTTTGAAATATTGCGGATTGCCGATTGCGGATTGCGGACTGGAAAGCAAAGAACCGGTTGCCGCCGGCAATGCCAATCAACCCGCAGCGCATTTCGCAACCCGAACTAATAGCGCTGTTTTATCCGTCCAATCCGAAATACGCAATCCGCAATCCGCAATTGAAATACTCCCCTTTCCCATCAATCCCAACGGCTCGCAGGCCGACGTCGCTGGGTTATGCGATCCAACCGGTCGCGTGCTCGGATTGATGCCGCACCCGGAGCGACACGTATTGCCGACGCAGCATCCGCAATGGACTCGCCGAGGTCTGGCAGAAGAAGGCGACGGACTGAAGCTGTTCAAGAACGCGGTTCAATTCTTTGCATGATTCAGACGATGGGCGTTCCACGGCGAATCGCTTTGACGCCGGCGATCGACAGCACCAACAGCGAGAGTCCGCCGACCACCCACAACGTCTGATTTCGCGTCAGCCCGCCCCAGCGTCTCGCTTCCGCATCGATTTGACTCTTTTCAACGAGGATGTTGCTGCGGTCCGATTGCTTGCGCAACTCGAAGATGTCATACAGTTCACCGGCGGCCGTGCGCGATTCGTAATGCAGCGTGTCGCCGTCAATCGTGATGATCTGATACAGTTGCCGGCCCGTGCCGTGCTCGTGCATCCACGGGTGATCTTCGACGGTGTACGACTTAGGCCCGCTGACGGAAACGACGTATACCGTGCCGTGATCGCTGTCTGTCACTTGCAAGCCAGCCGGCAAGTTCGTTTCCAACATGCCGCTGCGGCCGTAGGTGTGATCATGCCCTTGCAGCACCAGATCGATATGGCAGCGATCAAAAACCGGTTGCCAGGTTTCCCGCAGTTTCTTGTTGTCGCGGCCTTTCGCCGTCGAAAAGATCGGATGGTGAAACGTCAAAATCGTCCAACGATTCGGATTGTCTGCTAACACATGCTCCAACCATTCCGCTTGTTTTTCCTGTTCGACGTTCGAATTCAGACTGACAAATCGAGCGCCTTGATAGTCGAACCAATATGCGGATTCTTCAAGTCCGGCCGGTCCGTTCTCCGGGAACGAGAACATCGCTCGCCAATGTGCGGTCAGGTTAGACTTTCGCTGGGCCGTGAGTGTCCCGATCGGATCTTTGACGACGTCGGCAAGTTTAGGCCGCGGCGCGCCGCTGTACTCGTGATTGCCCGGAGTAGCGACACACGCAATTTGCGCGTGCAGGAATCCACCGGCATGACACCACTCGCCCCATTCAGAATCGGCTGCACCGCTGTTGACCAAATCGCCGGCATGCAAGAAAAACCGGGCCTTTGGAGCGTCCGACTGCGATTGACGGATAACTCGAGACCAATGTTGCTTCAAATCGTTCTGGGCATCGCCGAAATAGATGAACGTGAACGGCTCTCGTCCGTTAGACGCCGTGCGGAACTGATACCACTCGGTGAAATTGACGCCGTCGCCGACGCGATACACATAGCTAGAATCTGGCATGAGTTCATCGAGCGTCGCTTCGTGATACAACGCGAGGCCGTTGTTGGATTTGAGAGTCGTGCTACGTGCAACGACGGTTCGCAACCTGCTCGTGAACTTGGGGCCTGCCTCGGCGACGGCAAATTGCGCAATCGCTGCCTGGTTCTCCAGAGAGGTACGCCAAGTCACGGCCATGCGGTGCGCCGGGTCGTCGGTCATGCACAGGATCACGCGGTCCGGCATTGTGCCAGGTTTCCAAACCTGGGCATCCGCGACCTTCACCGGTTTTTTCAGCGATGGCGGCGGCGCCAAGTCCGCCGCTGATACGGTGACTGTGGCGAGAAACAGCAATATCGGCGCGAACACAAAACGTAAACGGGCGTGCATGGTGCGAGTCGGGGCAGGTGGAACAGGGCTGGGTTAGATGATATTGTTGCAGATAACTGTGACAAATCAATGTAAATGAGAAGCAAATTCCATGTCGTCGACACCCGGAGACGAATTGGTTGACGTGATCGACGACGATGGCCGTGTCATTGACGTCGTTCCTCGACGCGAAATGCGAAATCGCCGGCTCCGGCATCGCTGCACGTACATTCTCGTGTTCGACAAATTAGGACGGTTGTTCATCCATCTGCGTACGGCGAACAAGGACGTTTACCCTTCATTTTGGGACGTTTGCGTCGGCGGCGTGCTGACCGCAGGCGAGTCGTTTGACGAAAGTGCTCGCCGGGAATGCCACGAGGAAATCGGCATCGACGTTACGCCAGAGCCGCTGTTCCTGTTTCGTTATTCCGACGATCGCACTATCGTGGATGGCATGGTTTATCGAGTCGTACACGACGGTCCGTTCGCGCTGCAACCCGAAGAAGTAGCTTGTGGCGAATTCGTGCCGCTGACGGATATTGCCGAGCGAACGAAACAGGTCCCGTTCTGCCCCGACGGTTGGCAAGTGCTGCAAGAATATCTGAACCGCGTCGGCGACCATCAGCTCGACGAACGCGCGTAGATCGCCTGAAACACGTCTTCGACCGAGTCGAACTTCTTGCCGCCGGCGGCAGCTTTATCCAATAGATCGCGGGCTGTGCCGGGGTTGTGGCCCAGTGCGACGAGCGCCGTATACACCTCTGCAAGTATGTCGCTCTGCTTCATAACGGTCGGCGGTTGTGCAGCGCCTTCTGTCGCCGTGGGCATCAGCGCGAATCGCGTCACTTTGCGGCGCAGCGTCGCAACGACCTGCTCCGCACTGGCGGGCCCGATACCGGGCAGCGTGGTCAGCCATTTCGCGTCCTGCCGTTGAATGGCGTCGGCGATTTCCCTGACAGGGCGAGCAAGCGCCTTCAGCGCCTTGCGGACGCCGATCTTTTCGACCGTGCAAAACAAATCGAAGAATTCGAGTTCCGCTTCGCTGGTGAAGCCGATGAGCCGCGGGATGAATCGGCTCGCCATCTGATTGCCTTCGAAGTATTGCGATGTGAACAACGTGATTTCTGCCTGCGTCTGCGCCTGGATATTTCGGCGCACGCACTCGGGAATGAGCACCTGGTACTCGACCGGTCCGACCTGAAGCCGAATTTCATCGTCGAGAACGCGATTCAGAATGCCGGTGATGCGAGTGATCATGTCTTTGGATTTATGATTTCAGATTTGAGATTGCAGATTGGCAATACATAGTTGGTCAACAGGTTGAGTCTTCAATCTGAAATCTTCAATTGATTGCAATGACAAAGTGCGACGGCGATGGCATCGGCCACGTCCGGCGGATCGGGTGTTTTGGCCAGGTTCAATTCGCGCTGAATCGCACGTTGCATCTGCTCCTTCGACGCTCTGCCGGCGCCGGTAATCGTCTTCTTAATCGTGGTGGATGCGTAGCTATGCACCGTAAGTCCGCGTTGAGCACCGGCCAAAAGCAGCACGCCGCGGGCATGGCCCATCAGAATCGCCGTGCGCGGATGTGCATAATGGGCATAAATCTGTTCAATGCACAGAGCCTGAGGCCGAAACTGTTCAATCACTTCAACGAGGCCGGAATGGAGCGTAGTCAAGCGCTCCGCCATTTCCAGGCGCTTGCTTCCTTTGCCGCCGCGAATAACGCCGGCCTCGACGACGACCGGGCTTCGTGCCCCAGCATCCAGCACGGCATAACCGGTCACGTTCAAGCCGGGATCAACGCCGAGAATACGCAGGGGACTACACCTCCAAGCTTCAAATGATGTCGTCATTGTAGATCAGTCGGCTTGACGGACAGCCAGAGTACCGCCAGACTAACGGAATGCCCTCCATAGCGACATTCCCTTAAGTCGCCGCCAAAATCGACGGTCCACTATGGTCAATCCGAAATTACATCGACCGAGAAGCAGTCATTCAGGTCCTTCGATACTGATCTGGCTTGTCGCAGTCGCCGGGTCAGTCGGCGCTGAACCGTCGGGCGCTGAATTGTACAAGAAGCAGTGTGCCGAATGCCATGGCGCGAAAGGCGAAGGAGGCCGCAAGTTCAAGAAGCCGTTGGAAGGCGATCTTTCGGTGGCGCAACTGACGGACGTAATCGCCAAGACGATGCCGGAAAGCGATCCGGGTTCGCTGAACGCAAAAGACGCTCAGACCATCGCGGCTTATGTTCACGACACCTTTTACTCCGCCGTCGCCCGGGAACGCAATCGTCCGGCCCGTATCGAACTGTCTCGCCTCACCGTCAAGCAATATCGCCAGACCCTAGCCGACGTCGTCGGCAGCTTTCGGCCAACAATGATCTGGAGTGAGCAGCGGGGACTTCGCGGCGAGTATTTCAGCGGTAGACGATTCGGCGGTAACGCCCGCGTTCTGGAACGCACCGATCCGCAAGTCGCTTTCGACTTCGGCACGGAGTCACCGGCGCCGGGCAAGACTGAGCCCCATGAGTTTTCGATCCGTTGGAACGGTTCCATTTTGGCGCCGGACACCGGAGTTTATGATTTCGTCGTCCGCACGGAGCATGCCACACGACTTTGGATTAACGACTTGCAGCGCCCGCTCATCGACGCATGGGTCAAGTCCGGCAACGACACCGAGTACCGCGCGACAATTCACCTGATCGGCGGCCGTGTCTATCCGTTGCGGCTCGAGTTCAGCAAGGCCAAGCAAGGCGTCGATGATTCGAAGAAACAGAAAGAGAAACCGAAGTCCCCAAAAGCTTCGATTGCCTTGTTGTGGAAGCGGCCGCAGCAAGCGCTCGAAGTGATCGCGTCTCGGCAACTGTCTCCCGCAGGCGCGCCGGAGTCTTACATCTGCTCAACGCCGTTTCCGCCCGATGATCGCAGCTACGGATGGGAACGCGGAACCACCGTGTCAAAGGAATGGGACGAAGCGACGACTGAGGCCGCTCTCGAAACCGCTGGATACGTTGCCGCACACTTGGATGACCTGGCCGGCATTCGGACGCCGGATCGCAGGCCACGTGCCGACTCCGGCAACCCAGCCGACATCAAACTGGATGCAAAAGTTGACGGAAAACCCGAATCGGAGCGAGTCGCCAAGGCTCGCCAATTTGCCCAGCGATTCGCTGCTGTCGCATTCCGGCGGCCATTGGACAAGGAGATCATTAGTCTGGTCGATCGTCAATTTGAGATCGCCAAAGACCCTGAAATCGCGGTGAAGCGCGTTGTCCTATTGGCGTTGAAGTCGCCCCGATTTTTGTATCGCGAAGTCGGCGGCGAACCGAGCGCATACGAAACCGCCGCTCGGCTTTCGTACGCAATTTGGGACTCCATTCCAGACCAACAGCTGATTGCCGCGGCTGAGAAAAACCAGCTAACAACGAAGGAGCAAATCGCCAGACATGCCGAACGGATGTTGAACGAGTCTCGCGCCAAAACGAAACTGCGCGAATTTCTCATGACCTGGCTCAAGGCCGATCATGGACTTGACCTAGCCAAAGACACGGCAAAGTATCCTGGCTTCGACGCGAGCGTCATTGCCGACTTGCGCACATCGCTGGAACTGACATTAGAGAATGTGTTGTGGTCGGAGAAATCTGACTTTCGAGAATTGCTGCTCGGCGGCGAAATGTTTGTCAATCCGTCGCTAGCCAGGTTCTACGGCCTGCCGGCGCCGGCTGCTACAGACTTTGTAAAAGTGAAATTTGACGCCGACCGGCGCGCGGGCGTTCTGACGCATCCATACTTGATGACGAGTTTCGCGCACAGCAGTGAAAGCTCTCCAATCCACCGAGGCGTCTTTTTGGCCCGGGGCGTTCTGGGCCAGTCACTGCGGCCGCCGCCCGAAGCGGTTGCGCCGCTCGCGCCGGACCTGCACCCCAATCTCACGACTCGCGAGCGCGTTGAAATGCAGACGAAGGCCGCCACGTGTATGTCCTGTCACGCAATCATCAACCCGCTTGGATTTACTCTTGAGAGTTTCGACGCCGTCGGCCGATATCGGGATAAGGACCACGGCAAACCGGTCGATCCCACAGGCAGTTATCGCACCAGGGACGGCAAATCCGTCGCCGTGAAGGGCGCCCGAGAACTCGCAGTGTTCCTTGCCGGCAGCGACGAAGCTCATGAGGCGTTTGTCGAACAACTATTCCACTATTTGGTGCAACAGGCTGTGCGGGCCTACGGACCGAACGCCCGACGAATTACGAAAATCGTTCGTTCACAACGGCTTCAGTATGCGTAAGCTAGTTGTTGAGGTCACAGCGGTTTCCGCTTTGAAAAGTCGTTAGTTTCTCTCGGTGTCCTTCGCGTCTTGGCGGTTAATGTTGGGAGTCTTAATAATGTCGAACACTACTCGCCGCTCATTCCTTCGTGACCTCGGCCTCGGTACGGCCTCGCTGCCCTTCGTTCTGAATTTGCCCAGTCTCGGCTTCGCCAACCAGACGAAGCGCAAGCAGCGGATCGTCGTGATGTTCAGTCCGAACGGCGTATTCCCTGCGAATTTCTGGCCGGATGAAACTGGCGACAAATTCACACTCAAGGAAAGCTGCAAGCCGCTCGAGCCATTTCAGAATCGCACACTGTTCTTGCACGGTGTCTGCGACAAAGTACGCGGCGACGGCGACAACCACATGCGCGGCATCGGCTGCCTGCTGACCGGTGTCGAACTGTTTCCGGGCAACATCCAAGGCGGCTCTCACACGCCCGCCGGTTGGGCCAGCGGCCTATCGATCGATCAGGAAATCAAGAACCATCTGCAAAAGGATGATGCTACACGTACTCGCTTCGGTTCACTCGAATTCGGCGTGATGGTGCCCGAACGCGCCGACACCTGGACGCGCATGGTATACACCGGTCCGAATAAGCCGATCGCGCCGATCGACGATCCTTACCAGATGTTCGCGAAGCTCTACGGCAAGACCAAGGACCGCGAACTGCTTGCCAGCGTCCTCGATAACGTCAAAGACGACCTGAAAAAAGTCGGCGAGAAAGTCAGCGGCGCCGACCGACGGCTGCTCGAAGAACACACCGGCTTTGTTCGCGAGATGGAACGCGAACTTCGGGCCGCTGCCGAGGCGAAGGCCGGTCACAAGGTGCCGGAACTGGAGCCCGGCACGCGCCGCGACAACGACAACATCCCGAAAATCACGAAGATGCAGATCGATCTGATGGTTAATAGCTTCGTCGCAGACTTCACCCGCGTCGCAACATTGCAAATAACGAATTCCGTCGGCCAGGCGAAGATGCGTTGGATCGGCATTTCCGAGGGCCACCACGAACTTTCGCACGAACCGGACACAAACGAGAAAGCCGTCGATAAGCTGACGCGGATCAACAGGTGGTACTGCGAGCAGATGGCCTATTTGGCAAAACGCCTCGCAGAGACTCCGGAGCCCGGCGGCCACGGTTCGTTGCTCGACAACACATTGATTGTTTGGACCAACGAACTCGGCAAAGGCAACTCGCACACGCTGGACAACACGCCATTCGTGCTCGTCGGCAATGGCCTCGACTTCAAGATGGGCCGCTCGCTTAAACTCGGCAAGGTGCCGCACAATCGCTTGCTGATGGCCCTCTCACACGGGTTCGGCCATCGAATCACGCGGTTCGGCAACCCGGACTTCTGCGGCACCGGGCCGTTGAGCTTGAACTGACAGTGTCTAACAAAATGGGGACTGGCTCCGAGTCTTCGACGTGCCTGACCCTATTTTGTCAGGCTCACTAACGCTTTGTCAACCTCTTCATCTTGTTCTTTCTTGCTATTCTTGTGTTCATGCACCCGATGCACGTGCTGCGCAGAGGGGTTGATTGCTTCGTCGAGCGGCGACAGGCTTCCGAGGACGTGACCGCCGGACCCTTCTTCTCGACGCCGAATCCAGCCGCGACGTTCGCAGTACCTGAGCAGCCGATTTAGCTGCCACAAGACCCAGGCGATTCCCGCGAGTGCAAATGTAATCAGTAGAACATCGGCCGCTTCCATTTCGCCCCCGCCTGTACGATATGCTTAAGGGACGCGTGGAAGCAATATTATCGCCATGAATCACGACGACGACCTCGTGTTCGCCCTTCACGCTGCGACGGTTTCACAGCCAGGCATCGCGTTTGCGTTGCGTGATATCGACTGGACCATTCGACAGGGCGAGACCTGGGCGATTACCGGGCCAATGGGTTCGGGAAAGACGATGCTCGCTGAGACGATTCTGGGGCGGCGGCGGCTCAACGCCGGCACGATTCGGTGGCCGATCCTGGATCATATGCGCGACGGCGGAAAGTTCGCTTTTCCGTCCGATGCTTTTCGCCTGGTTACATTTCGCGATGAGTCGCGATTGTTCTCGCCGGCAAAGCACTACTACCAGCAGCGATTCAATTTCGTTGATCCGGTCGATGATCTCACGCTTGGTGATTTCCTGCAATCGTCCAGCACCGACGAAGCGACGGTCCGTTCGATGGCAGCGCGGTTTGGCCTGAACGACAAACTCGCATTATCGTTTCTGAAACTCTCCCATGGCCAATCGCGTCGCGCTCGGTTGGCGAAAGCACTCGCTTCACAGCCTGAGATGCTGATCCTCGACGATCCATTCGTCGGGCTGGATGCGGCCACACGCATCGACTTTTCCGGCCTACTGGGTGAACTGGCGGCAGGAGGATTGCCGCTGATTCTGGTCATGGGGCGTTCCGACATTCCGTATTGGGTGACACACGTGCTGGAACTGTCGGCGGGCAGAGTCGCTTTGCAGGGCCCGCGTAGGGACTACAAGACAAGACGGATCAGTAATCAGTCGTCCACGGCGATTCCGGTTGAGGATCGAGACTCACTTCTCGGTGAACCGATCGTCGAACTGACGAATGTGAACGTCTCCTATTGCGAGAAGGTCATTCTTGCGAACATCAACTGGACCGTTCGCGCCGGCGAGAAGTGGGCTGTGCTCGGACCCAACGGGGCCGGCAAATCGACGCTACTGAGCCTTCTCTGCGGCGATCATCCACAGGCATACTCCAGCGACGTCCGACTATTTGGCCGAAAACGAGGAACCGGCGAAAGCATTTGGGATATCAAGCGCCATATCGGTCTCGTCTCCCCGGAAATGCACGTGTACTTCACCGAACCGCTCACCGCCGAACATGCGGCTGCGACAGGATACTTCGATTCTCTCACGCCAAAACCCACAACCGCGGAACAGGACGCAGGCATTCGCAGCTTGTTCCAGGCTTTCGGAATTGAGTCGCTGGCAGATCGACCATTCGCGAGGTTGTCCGTCGGCGAACAGCGACTTGTACTGCTAGTGCGTGCGCTGGTCAAGCGCCCGCCGCTCTTGATATTGGATGAGCCGTTTCAGGGGCTCGACCAAGTTACGATGAACCGGGTGCGAGACTGGTTGGACGCCAATATCCGGCCCGATCAAACATTACTCTTTGTCACGCACCATTCGGAGGAAATACCACGATGCGTGACGAAAACATTGAGGTTGCGTGAAGGGCGGGTTGAATAGCCCTCACTGACGTTTCGGGCTATCCGGAAATCCTACAACCCTTCGACTTCCCAACCTTTGCGATACGTCTTGCGGACGTACTGATTCGCCTCTTTCACGTTCGTAACCTTAATGGCCGCAGCGTCCCATTCGAGCGTGGTGTGTTGGAAACGAGTCGCCAGGCAACCGAGCAAAACCGATTCGGTCAACGGCCCGGAGTACGAGAACGGCGTCGACGTTTCGCCATTGGCACGACAGGCTTCGACAAACTGTAAGTAGTGATTCTGGCCACCGACTTTGACGATCTTTTCGCCGGTGAACTTGTCTTCAGGCAGGAGCACCGGCATCGCAATATAGGGCGAGTACATGACTCCGTCCGTGCCGACATAGATCGAGCCTTGGTCGTTGAGCTTGCGTGAGCCGATCAGTTTCTGGACATCGGCCGGCGGCCGGCGGTCGCCATCGTACCAATTCAAAGTCACAGCATCGGTCGTGAACTTGGTGCCGGGAAACTCGTATCGCACCTGCGCATCGAGGCCCCAGCTATCAGCACCGGGAGCGCCGTTTTCACCGCGAACGGTCTTGGGAGCAGTCAGCGCGAGCGATGCGAAAACCGGATCGAGAATATGGCAACCCATGTCGCCGAAAGTGCCGGTGCCGAAGTCGAGACGTTTGCGCCAGTTGCCGGGATGATAATAGCCGGCGATGAAATCGCGTTCAGCCGCAACGCCCAGCCAACCGTTCCAATCGAGACCTTCGGGAACCTTTTCTTGTTTCATAGGACGTGGGTTGCGGTCGCCCCAGTGTTTTCCGCTCCAGCTATGCACCTCCTTGACCTTTCCGATCGCGCCGGACTGAATCGTCGCGACAACGGTCCGGTGCACTTCATGCGAGTGAATCTGGATGCCCATTTGCGAGACGATCTTTTTGTCGGCGGCGGCCTTTGTAAGTTGCCTCGCCTCGTAGATCGACTGCGTCAACGGCTTCTGCGTGTACACGTGTAAGCCGCGTTGAATCGCATTCATCGTAATCGGCGCATGCATGTGATCCGGCGTCGAGATGTTGACGGAATCGAGCTTCTTCTCCTTATCCAATAGCTCGCGCCAGTCTTGATAAACGCGAACTTCCGGAAAACGTTTCTTCAACTCACCAGCACGCTTTAGGTCCACGTCGGCAACCGCGACAAGTTTCAGATTCTTGCTGGCCGTCAAAGAACCAATGTCCGATGCGGCCATGCCGCCGGCGCCGAAGCTCGCGTGCAACAGTGTTTCGCTCGGCGCGGCCGTGGCGAACTGCCTAAAAGCAAATGGAGCGGTGATGCCCGCAGCGGCTGCGAGTTTCAAGGCCTTTCGCCGCGTGATGCGGTTATTCATCGAAGAATCTCCCTTTCTGTATTAGCGTTCATTAGCGGTTTACTTGCTCTCCAGCTTCTTCACTTGCACGTTGCGAAACATCACCGCGTAGCCGTGGCCGCAGAAGCCGAAGTGGCCGCTCGCGTTGTCTTTGCCGGGATGCGGACTGTTCGCCATGTACTCGGTGACCTTGCTGAGGTCGGTGTCGAGCACCTGATTGCCGTTGAGTTCAACGCGGATAGTCGGCCCCTTGACGGTGACTTCCATGAAATTCCACTCGCCGGTCGGCCGCAAGTAGCCGCGATGGACAGCGGTCATGCCATAGGCCGATCCGTTGTATTGGCGTGGGTCGAGCTTCGCGTACTTGCTTGCCGTGTCGTCAAGAACTTGAATCTCGCACATTCCAGCATACGCCGGATCGCCCTTGCCGGGATAGCGGATGGCGAGTCCGTTGTTTCCTCCCGGCGGCAACTTGTATTCGACGCGGGCAACGAAGTCGGCGAATTGTTCCTTAGTATGCAGCACGCCGCCTTTGCCGGCTTTGCAACCAATCGCGCCGTCGTTGACTTCGTAATTCGCCGTCGCCCCGGCCCAATTCTCAAGAGTCTTACCGTCAAAGACATCGTTGAATCCATCTGCGCCCTTCTTACGGAGAATCTCATTGGCCTCGGTCGATGGAATCTCGCGCACAAAAATATTCCGCCAGCGAATCTCGCCTCCGTGTGTTTGCAACTGGATCGGCGCATTCTTGAGCAACGGCTCAAACGTTCGCGGCTTGCGCTGCTTGTCCCAGAAATTCTCAAGGCGAGCGTGATCGACGACCAACTTGCCGTTGAGATAAATTGTCGTTCGCTCGCCGACTTGAATGATTCGAAACGCGTTCCATTCGCCGAACGGCTTGTCCGCCAGGACCAGCGGGTCCTTGCCGGCGGCGCCGGCGCTGTTGTTCCACAGGCCGCCAGAGCCTTTGTCGGCGCCGATGTTCCACTTGCCGCCTTCCTTTGTGTAATCCCAGATTTGCACTTGAGGCGTGGCCCGCAGATAGATGCCGCTGTCGGCTTTGGCAACGGTCTTGTATTCGATGAGAAGTTCCATGTCGCCGTAAGCGACGTCGGTCGCGAGGTAAGCGCCGTGGCCGTCGTTGACCAACTCGTCGCCCTGGACGGTCCAGTGCTTCTTGGCGTCTTCGGTCCACTTGGCGATCTGCGCCTCGCGATCCTCGGGCTTCATGGCCGCGAGTTTGTACGGATCGAAGTGCGGCATGCCGTGCCAGCCCGTCAGGTCCTTGCCGTTGAAAAGCGGCGTGAACCCAGCCGGCGGATCGACAGCTAACGAGGCCGAGGAAAAACCACAAAGGACGATTGAAACGAGTACGATTCGCATGGGATGGTTCCGGCAAGGGAAATCGAGTTACAATCGGCGGGAACAAACTGTTAGCGATGATAGGCGCAGCCATGGTCGTTTGCCAGCGAATTCCGACGAAGAATAGCGCTTGAATCGCCACTTGCTCTCATAGAAGGCACAAAGTACCCCGAGATGCATTTTAATGACAGGCATTTGTATTCTTCGTGTGCTTCTCGCCATGATGGCGAAGTCTTGTCTTGGCGTTGCCTCGGTCTCGGCTGCCGCTTACGACTGACTGACGATGAACCAGCAGACAATCGTCTCTTTTGATGCATTTTGTTGCATTCTTTCTCACCTGTTTCTCGATTTTTGCGCACCGCGAACGCGAATCCGCACTTCGTCATTCAATCGAACCAACACTACGATCGGGATTTGGATTTTCAAGAAATCCTGCGGATTTGAGTGCCATTTGCGGATCCCAACAAATCTATTCTGCCCCGTGCTTGTCACAGCATGCCGGCAACGGCATCATTCTGTCTTCGATTACGAGAAAGCCGTTTTCTAGCGCGGGCCGATAGCTGCCATTCGGACAGGCCCGCAAACGGGCCTAAGACATTACCTTTCACATCTAAGGCGATGTACTGTGGGACCGAGTTCGACTCCGGCTTTGCCCAGAAATGCCGACAACACGACTGTGATGAGCCCAATCTGCGGGGCCATCTGCTTCGCGGCAAAAGGCCCCCCGGTTACGTCGCATAGTCTAACAGTCAATGGCGGACCGACTACCACTGCGAAAAAAGCCCCGTAATCTCGCCGGAATGTAATTGCCGACAAGCCGAGATTCTTTTGCATTGAGCATTCGCACGATTACAATCTCCACATGGCGACGTTCACTGCTGCGGAAAAGGCTGCGTGCCAGATTCTCATCGATCTGGCCGTGCGCGAAGACCTTGGCGTTTCCGGCGACCGGACAACGACGGCGTTGGTTCCAAGTGAAACGAACGGCGCGGCAGTCATCGTCGCTCGCGCCGCCGGCGTGATCGCGGGACTTCCAGCCGCCATGTTGGTAGCCGAGGTTTTCGATCCGAGAATGAAGTTTCGTGCCTTGCGTTCCGACGGCGACATCGTGCAGTGCGGCGAGCGCATCGCCGTTGTTCGCGGCCGAATGCGCTCGATCCTCATGGCAGAGCGCACGATGCTCAATTTTGTGCAAAGACTCAGCGGCATTGCCACGTTGACCCGACGCTACATGGACGCCGTCGCCGGCCTGCACGTGCAAGTTCTCGATACCCGCAAGACTATCCCCGGCTGGCGACTGCTCGAAAAATACGCAGTGCGAATGGGCGGGGGCCACAACCACCGCATCGGGCTATACGACGGAATACTGGTCAAGGACAACCATCTTGCGGTGCTGGCCGACTACTCCGACCCGATCGGCACCGCGATGCGCCGAGTGCGAACGGCGGCCCCGGACCTGCCCGTTGAAATTGAGGTCGATTCATTCGATCAGTTCGTTCGAGCGTTGGCCTGCTCGCCGGACGTCATCATGCTCGACAACATGACACTCGATGAAATCCGATCTTGTATCGATCAGCGGCGAGCGGCTGCCGTGCCGGTCCAACTCGAAGTATCTGGCGGTGTGCAATTGGCAAACATCCGCAGCATTGCCGAAACAGGCGTTGATCGCATCAGCGTCGGTGCGTTGACGTATTCCGCCGTCGCACTTGATCTGGCACTGGATTTCGAAGACGAAGATTTGCAATGAAGTTTGACGAACGACGAACCGGCGCCAGACATATTGGCCGAACCATCCGGCATTTTCGATCCATCGACAGCACGAATGCCTATGCCGCTTCGCTCGCAGATGATCCAAGCCAACACGGCACGGTTATCATCGCCGACGAACAACTGGCCGGCCGCGGGCAATACGGCCGTCGCTGGCAGGCGCCTGCGGGCACAAGCGTGCTGCTTTCCGTGGCCCTGTTTCCGCCGGAACATTTGCGCCGTCCGGTTCCGTTGACGGCGTGGGCGACCGTCGCCGTTGCCGAGACCGTGCTTCAGGCCACGGCCTGGCAGGCGGCAATCAAGTGGCCCAACGATGTGCTGCTCTTGGGCCGCAAAATCAGCGGCATTCTCATCGAACAAGGAAAGGCTGTCGTGCTGGGAATCGGACTCAACGTCGGTCAAACAGCCGACGAGTTCGATCGCGCCGGCCTGCCTCACGCCGGCTCGCTTGAGTCGGTCACCGGACTTTGGTTCGAGACTGAAGCCATTTGCGAAATGTTGCTCATGCAACTCGACGAGGGTTATGGCAAATTAGCCGGCGGCGACATCGACGATCTGGCCGCGACCTGGCAATGGCGCCTTGGACTCTTGGGCGAACATGTCGTTGCCGAAGACGGCGACGGCCGCACGTATCGCGGGATACTGAAGGAAGCAAACTTCGACGCGCTGGTGATCGAACAGGCGGGCAGCCCGACGCGGCTTGCCCCGGAGCTGGTGCGAAGCCTCACTCTGCAGTAGCAGTTGGACCGGGCGGCGCGCAGAGTTCATGATCGACATCGTCGCCATGGCAACCGTGACCGATCAATGCTCCGGCAAATAGCGCCAGTGCAATCAGCCAGCGCCAGAAAACTGTTATTCGAAATCGAAGCCGCGATTGCACGAGCAACATGTTTGCACCTGACGAATCGCATCGATCAACTGCGGAGCACATCGCGAACGACATTGCCTGCGACGTCGGTCAAACGCTCATCGCGGCTGTTGTGTCGAACAGTCAGTCGAGTGTGATCCGTGCCCAGCAAATGCAGGATCGTCGCGTGAAAGTCATTGACGCTGATTCGCTTGTCGACGGCTTTCATCCCGAATTCATCGGTGGCGCCGATGGCTTGACCGCCGCGAACTCCGCCGCCGGCCAGCCACATTGTGTAGCCGTACGGATTGTGGTCGCGACCTTTGCCGCCTTGCGAAAACGGCGTTCGGCCGAACTCGCTGCACCATACGACCAGCGTTGAATCGAGCAGGCCACGAGACCTCAAGTCCGTCAACAACGCTGCGATCGGCTGATCGACTCGGCCGCACATGTTCTCGTGATTGCCGTTGATATCGTCATGTGCGTCCCACTGAGTAATAAGTGGGCCGCCGCCGGAGTAAACCTGCACGAAGCGTACGCCGCGTTCGACCAAGCGGCGGGCGAGCAAGAGCCGAGAACCAAAGTCGACTGTCCGCGGGTTTTCGAGTCCGTATCGGTGGCGCGTGCCGGCCGACTCGCGGGCCAGATCGACTGCTTCCGGGGCATGTTGCTGCATGCGAAACGCCAGTTCGTAACTGCTGATTCGGGCTTCGAGTTCGTGATCGCCGGGATCGAGATTCATCTGGTTGAGTTCTTGAACGAAGTCAAACGTTCGCTGCTGCCGGTCGTTGGAGACGCCAGCCGGAGGCTTGAGGTTCAGGATCGGATTCGCGCCGCGACGCAGCAAAGTGCCCTGATAAACCGCGGGCAGATAAGCTGAACCCCAACACGGAGCGCCGCCTTCGGGCACTCCTTCGGGCTGCGGCATCACACAGTAAGCCGGCAGATTCTCCGTCTCGCTGCCCAGACCGTACGTGACCCAGGACCCCAGACTGGGATGTCCAATCAACGTCCGGCCGCTGTGAAGTTCGTACATCGCCGGCGCATGAATCGCGCTGTTGCACCAACAAGACCGCAGGAAACAGATGTCGTCGACGCACTGAGCCAGGTTCGGCATCAAGTCCGATACTTCCATGCCGCTTTGACCATGCTTGCGGAACACACGTGTGCTCGGCAACAGCGGCGTGTCGCCCTTGGTGAACTGACTAACGAACGAACCATAATCCTTGGGCAGCGACTGGCCGGCGCGTTTCTTGAGTTCAGGCTTTGGATCGAACAGATCGAGCGGGCTCGGTCCGCCGACCATGAACATGAAGATGACGCTTTTAGCCGTTGCCGTGAAATGCGGCGGCTTGGCATGAAGCGTACCGGGCGCATCGGCCGCGCATGCCTGATCGCGCGCGAGCAACCAGGAGAGCGCCAAGCTTCCCAGGCCGCCGCCGGCGCGACCGAGGAATTCGCGCCGTGATGCCGCTGCCGGCCAGTGATTCTCCGTCGCATTCTTCATGTAGTTAAGATAGCGGAGCGGCGGGCATGTGTGCAACCGGCCGTTCGTCAATTTGACGCGATCAGTCGTCATGCTCCGAATCCGGCACAGGAACTGATGGGTCGCCCTTCTCGAAACGTGCCAGTTGATCGCGGTAGTAAGCCCGTTTCGGCTCCATGGTAATGCACTGTTTCATCAGCTCAACCGCTTTTTGTTGTTCGCCCTTTTGAAAGTGCGCCTCGGCCAACGTGTCAATGTAACCTGCATAGGTCGGCGCCAATCGCACGGCATGTTGGGCGTGCGTAATTGCATCGTCGAGTTGACGCCGGCACACCGCCGCCAACCACGCCAGCGAGTTGTGCAGGAGGGCGCTATCCGGAAACTCTTTGCAAAGCGTCACATATCGCTGAAACACTCTATTAAACAGCGATTGAGCGTCTTTGCCGCGGCCAACTTTATTCAGTTCCGGCCACGCTTGAATCACCAGGTCAATGTTGCCCGGCAATACATCCAGGATTGAGTGCAGGTCGCGCAGCCCTTCGTCGATCTTGCCGGCCGCGATTGCCGCCCTCGCCCGCAGCTCCTGCACGCTGTAAGGGACGCGAATATACGCCGACGCGTCGAGAAAGGTCACGAGGTCATTGCGCATGTAGCCAATCATGCTCTTCTCGATGCAATCGGCCGCCAACGCATATTCGCGCGACTTCATTGCTTGCACGGCGATGCGATTGAGCACGTTGCCGACCGGCCAATCACGATACCATCCGATTTTGCCAACAATGTCGCACTCCCGGCGCGCGTCAATGTGAAGCCCGCGAGCGCCGAGGTCTGACGCAAACTGCATCCGAACCGCTTCATTGCCCAGGGGCATGACGTGCGATTGTTCCATGATGCGACGTCCTTCCGACACGTTGCCGGCCTGGGCCAGCGCCCAGCCGTGCAAGAAGTGCGGCATCGGATTCGTCGGATGACGCATGGCGGCATTTGCGTACCATTTCGCCGCCTCCTGCCACCGCTTCTGCTCCACCAGGAAATCGGCGTAGATGCCGGGCGCCCTTGTTCCGCCAGAATCATCGCAGGCTTTTTGCAAGTGCAATTCGGCCTGACGATCGTCGTTCGCGGCACGGCATGCGGCAGCCGCTGCCAGATGCGCCGCCTCGGTCATCCACTGAATTTCGCCCGCCATATCGCGGATTGGCAAGCCGGTCGGAACCGTCTTCTTCGTTAGTTCGGCGATGGCAGCGGCGCGATCCGCACCGGCTTTGCCGCTGAACATGTCGCTGATTCGCTTCAGGGTTCGGGCACAGTCTTCTTTGGGGTCCTTCCGTTGGAAAAACTGCCACCAGGTCAGCGCAGCGTCTCCAGCATCGCCGAACACGGCGTCGAGTATCTCCGGCAGGACATCCGTCTGGCCTTTATCGATTCGCGGCAGAAACTGAGCGGCCGCATCCAGGGCAGGGACTCGCAATTGCAGTTTGACCATCGCGCGAAGCAAACGAACAAAGTCCGTCGCCTCCGTCGCAGGCTGGAGTCGCGCGCCAATTTGTTGGAATAGCTGCAGGCTCGTATCTTTGTCGCCCAATAGGCGCAATTGCCGGGCACGGTTCAACTCGAGGTCGAACTTTTCTTGCGGCGAGGTCGTGACCAGCTTCAGCGCATCGCGATAGTGCGATTGTGCCGCCATGAGTTCAAACGCGACATTGACCCGAATCTTTCGATCCAAGAGAAGTTGGACTGCTTCGGGGCCGCGGCCATTCAGTAGCATCCCTTCGACCACGCCAAAGAACTGGTAGGGGTCGGTCGCGTCCGATGCCTTTCGCAGCTCCGTCGTTGCCTTTTCGTAGACGGGCTTATCGCCTGCCAGTCGGGCATACGCGGCACGAGCGCCTAGCGACCGCCCCGAAAGATCGCGGACCGTGCTTTTGTCATGAAAACGCATCAACTCCTGCCAACTGCCCTCTTCCCAAAGCAAATCCTCGACGAGGCGATTGTTCTCCAACTTTTCCGCGACCGAACGGGCCTTTGCGAAGTCGCCGGATGCTCGATACAGGTGAACGAGGGTAACGCCGGCCCGTGTGTTTTCTTTTTTGCCGGCAAAGTACTTCTGCCACACTTCGATTGCCGCCGGCAGCGTCCCCGCAAAGTGATGAACGGCGGCAAAGTTGGTCGCCGGCGCGAAAGTCTCCTCGTCGAGACACAGTTCCAGTGTCTCCGCACACAGCGCCAAGTCGCCGGACCGGACAAGGGCGGGAATGCCATGTTCCGCATTCGCGGCAAGGAGCTTCTGGAAATTGCGGCGTTCCACATCGGATGTAGCGTGCAGCATCAGCCGTTGAATCGTCTGCAGTCCCTGTCGGCCGCGACGAATCAGTTGGCTGATCGCTTCGCCGCGAATGCCTTCGTCGCCATCACGAAAGCGAGCGATTATTTCGACGACCTCCTTCGGCGTGTCGGGGAAAATGCCCCAGGAAAACTTGTCGAGAATCTGTGCTGCACGACGCTTCGTCTCCGGGTCGTCGTTCGTCAGCGCCGCACGAAGCGCCGGTTCTGCCTTGCGGCCCGCGTCCCACAGGAACTTCGCCGCTTTCTCGCGGACCGCAAATCGCCGGTCGCCCAGTTCCTTGATCGCTTTCGCGATCTCTTCATCCGTCGGCGGCGCCGCGTTGACGCCGCCGGCAAACAGAATCAAGACGATGCCCGTAAGAACCAATCGCATGACATGTCCCTTGGATCGCAGTTGGTCTAGTTGCATCCTAGCCGGACCGATAGGTACACAGCAAGGGACAGTGCGAACGCACCAAGTTGCAGCCTACTTCGGCACGCTCTCGATCTCGCCTCTTTCGAATCGCTCGCGCTGCCGCAGGTAGTAATTGTTGCCGGGCTGCAGTTTCAGGCACTGTTGATTGTGCTTCAGCGCGGCGGTACGATCGCCTTTGCGAAAATGCACTTCGGCCAACGTATCGCAATACGCTGCGTTCTTGGGCTCTACCTCGACCGATTTCGTAGCACGAGCAAGCGCCGTATCAAGATTGCTCTGCATCTGTGCGGCGAGCCAGGCATACTCGTTCGCCGCCCAGGCGCTCTCCGAGAAGTCGCGACAACGGCGATCGAGCCGTTCAAGTGCGGGTGCGCTCGCGGCGATCACTGACTTGCGGACATCGCCCTGTGCGGCGCGAATGGCACCAAGTACGAGATCGGTCCGCGGAGTCAATTCGATGATGGCCCGATAGTTGCGTAGCGATCCATCCTTCGACCCCTGTGCGACTTGAGCCATCATTCTTCGCCGTTTCACGTCTCTTGCGAACGTCGGCCGACACTCTGAACTGCGATTGACGAATGACTCCAGTGCCAGCGCCAAGTTCGATAGGCGGGCTGCCTCAGCATGCTGACCTCGTCGCTCCGCTTCGGCAGCGCCAACCTCGACGAATCGCCCATAATAGGAGTCCAAGGGCGATCCAATCGCGAGCGCGATCTCGACTTCACGGCGAGCGTGCTCGTGCAGACCGCGGTTCAACAACTGCTCATAGAACTTCCAGCGCCGATGCAGATGAGCTAGAGGCGCCCAGTGCGATCTTTCAATCAGGTTCTCGCCTTCGTTCTTCTGCCCAGCGAGTATCAGCGCCTGCCCGCGCAAGAACAGCAAGATCGCTTCGTGCGGATGCGACCGCCAAATGTTATCGAGCGCCGTCGCCGCTTCTGCAAAGCGCTTCTTCTGGGTTAGATAGTCAGCCCAGGCGATGGCCGCCGGCGCCGGCGTCGCCCGCAGCGCCTCCGTATAGCACGCCTCGGCATCGGCATCGTGACCCGCTCGACGCAAGGCCTCCGCAGCGGCGAGTGGGCCATTTCGCAACCGCAACTCGCGGTCGTGCGGTCGACCGGCCACACTGTTTCGCCACGCGCTCGTCAGGTCGCGGGTCCAATCCATGAGCGATTCCATCTTGGCGCCGGTCAGAATCTTCCGAACCTGGACTAAATTCTCTGCGGCGCTGTTGTTGGTCTCTGCGACCCGAAGATAGTGCCACCACGCTTCGGCGATCGAGGCGTCGGCGCCGAAAATCAACTCGAAGAAGGGCTGTGCATCGTTGTCCCGCGACTGCAAGCGAAGCCACTCGATGATTCGGCAAGCGTGTTCATCGGCCCGGCGCGCCTGCCCGGCGGCCTGCAACATCGCGGCCCAGCGCCAGGCAATCGACCAAGATTCTGCTTCGAGCTTCCAGTTTGCATGCGAATCGGCGAGCCGGCCTGCAGCTTCCGTTTGGCCCAACGCGAACAGCCAGCGGGCTGCAGCCAGTTCCAATTCCTGTCGAAGACCAAACGAGATGTCTTTGAGTGTTGCAGTCCAGTCGAGCGCCGCCTTGTCGCCGTGCCGATCGGCGATGATCTCCGCCAGCAACGGATGCACTGGGTCATGAGAACGCAGCAGTTTCTCAGTGTCGTGGACACGACCGATCGCAAACATCGTTTGTGCGAGAATCTGAGCGTTCGCAGGCGACCAAGAGGTGTTCTTGTGAATTTCGGCGACGAGGGCATTCAACCTGCCGGCATCGCCTGCAAGATCAAAGGCGACAATCGCAACACAGCGATCCTCAGCGGTGGTCTCTTTCTTTTCCAGTGCGTTTGAGACCAAACTGAGCTTCGTCCAATCGCCGGCAGCCAGTGCGACCGAATCGCGCAAAACCGGATCGCCGGCGCCGTCGAGGTGCGACCTGGCTTTGGCGAAGTCGCGAGCTGCCATGCCGAGGTACACCAGGGCTTTCGAGCGAATTCGACTGTCTGGCTCCGCTTTCCAGTTGGCAATGCCGGCGGGAATCTGTTGACGCAGATAGAGCATTGCGACGTAATGCTCGTAGTTCGAACTTTCGGCATCCGTCAAACCGAATTCAAGCCATTCCTGCGCTTCCTGAATTTCACCTCGGGCTATCAATCTGGCGGTTTGAAACGGGGCCTGCTGCTGAAGCAACGCCTGGATCAGCGGCCGGTCTTTCGCGTGGCGGGTGCTGCGGGCGAGGCGTCTTAGCGCTCGGAATCCGTGGAGGCCTTTGTTAGTGAGCTGTTCCAAAACGCTTATGCGAGCCGCTTGCGTTGCCGCATCCGGATATTGCTTTAGCAAGTCCACCACATCGGGAGGCACGTTCGGAAGCTCGCCTCGGTCAAAGCGTTCGAGGATCGACGTTGCTCGTCGAGCCACCTCTGGGTCGCCGCTTTGGGCGGCACGGTGCAGCGGCAGCTCGGCTGCCTCGCCGGCCTGCCACAAAAACTTGGCCGCCTTCTCGCGCACCTGAAAGCTGCGGTCGCCCAAATCACGAATCGCCTGCGCGATCTGTTCGGTGGTAGGCTCGGCGCCGATCACGAACGCCGGCAGAAATAGAACCAGCCCTGCCAATCGCCACATGTTGCACCCCCCACGGCGCACCACGAACCATACACGACATTGTCGCCTCTACACTATGTGACGTTCAATTGTTTTTCCCGCTTGATACATTAAGCATTCCACGAACTCCACTTGATTCAGGAAATGACTCATGGCTGACGCTTCGCCGATTCCCTCTGCCGATCCGTGGTTTCAGTCGCTATTCGCCGACCGCATCGGCGGCGCTCAGTACGGCAAGGGCACTGAGATCTACAAGTTCGAGAAGATTAAGAGAGCCAAGAGAAAAGCGCTTGCCGAGCATCCCGAACGGCAGCTCCTCGACTTTGGCATCGGCGAGAACGACGACATGGCTCCCGAGTCGGTCCGCTCGGTGCTGAAGCGTGAAGTGGACCGCGTCGAAAACCGCGGCTACGCCGACAACGGCATCGCCGCGTTCAAAGAGGCTGCCGCCGAGTTCATGCAGCGTCAGTTCGGCGTGACCTTGGACGCCGTCACTGAAATCAACCACGCCATCGGTTCCAAGCCGGCGCTGGCGATGCTGCCGGCCGCGTTCATCAATCCCGGCGACGTCACGCTGATGACCGTACCCGGCTACCCGGTCGCCGGCACGCACACGAGGTACTACGGCGGCGAAGTGCATCGTCTGCCGCTTCTGGAAAAGAACGATTTCTATCCCGACCTCGACGGCATTCCGGCTGACATTAAGAAACGCGCCAAACTGTTGGTGATCAACTACCCGAACAGCCCGACGGGGGTCGTGGCGACCCGAGACTTCTATCGTCGGGTCATTCACTTTGCCCGCGAACATCAGATCATCGTCGTGCAGGATGCCGCCCACATTTTGTTGAGCTATGGCGATAAGCCATTGAGCTTTTTGGAAGTGGAAGGCGCGAAGGAGGTCGGCGTCGAAGTGCATTCGATGTCGAAGGGATTCAACATGATCGGCTGGCGCATGGCGTTCGTCGCCGGTCACCGCAAGATCGTGCAGGCATTCGCCGACGTGAAAGATAACAGCGATTCGGGCCAGTTCATGGCGATTCAACAGGCCGCCGCTGCTGCTTTGCGTCAGCCGGAAATCAGCAATGCCGTCCGAGTCAAGTACGAGCGGCGGCTCAGGAAGCTCGTCTCGGCTCTGTCGCAAGTCGGCTTCCAGGCGAAGATGCCGGGCGGCACGTACTTCCTGTATGCGAAGGCGCCGAGCGCCTGCACCGACCGCACGTTCGCCAACGCCGAGGAAGCGTCACAGTTTTTGATCACCGAACAATCGGTGTGCTGTGTGCCTTGGGACGACGCGGGTCCCTTCCTGCGTTTCTCAGTCACGTACACTGCCAAGGACGAAGCCGCTGAAGACGCCCTGATGGCGGAAACGGTGGCCAGGTTGGGCCGGCTAGGGCTGAGGTTTTGAGGATCGGCCGCAATCGCGACGCGCAGGCAGTGAAAAAGGGGAACTGCGGTATAGTTGGCGAGGCTCATATGCCGAGGATTTCCATAGTCGCGCTGTTCATATTGGCGGTCGATTCACTTTCGGCGGAGCCAAACTCGCACTGGGCATTTCAGCCGTTGACGCGCCCAGCCGTGCCAGTCGTTCGAGATTCATGTTGGCCAATAACCCCCATTGATCGCTTTATCTTGGCCCGGCTCGAACGAGATGGGCTCTCACCCTCGGCCGAAGCACCGCGAGAGGTGCTGATTCGCCGGGTTAAGTTTGACCTGCTTGGTTTGCCGCCGACGCCGGAAGAAGTCAGAGCGTTCGTGGCCGATGCGGCGCCGGACGCCATTGAACGGATCGTGGATCGTCTGCTGGCGTCGCCGCACTTTGGCGAGCGCTGGGCGCGGCACTGGCTCGACGTGGTCCGTTTTGCTGAGAGTAACGGTTTCGAAATGAATCAGGTTCGGCCGAACGCCTGGCCCTATCGTGACTACGTCATTCGTGCATTCAACGACGATAAGCCGTATGACCGTTTTGTTCGCGAACAGTTGGCCGGCGATCAGCTTAAGGCCGATGAGGCAACTGGCTTTCTGGTTGCCGGGCCGTGGGACCAGGTGAAAAGCCCGGACATTGGTTTGACTTTGCAGCAACGAGCCGATGAATTGCACGACATCGTCAGCGTCACTGGCAGCGCATTCCTTGGCCTGACCGTCGGCTGCGCCCGCTGCCATGACCACAAGTTCGACCCTGTGTCGCAGGTCGATTATCACGCCGTCAAAGCCATCTTTGCCGGAGTGCAGCACGGCGAACGGCCTGTCTCGAATTCGCCAGGCATGGACGAACGACGCCGGCAAGCCGACGGGCTGCGTCTGGAACTGGCCGGCATCGATCGACGACTCGAACAACTGGAACCGTTCGCCGACCCGCAAGCCAAGTCGCCACGTCGGCAGCCGGTCAGCGCTCGCGGCAACGTCGAGCGATTCACTCCTGTTCAAGTGCGATTTGTCCGTTTCACCGTGATGAAGACCAACAGCGTCGAGCCGTGCATTGATGAACTGGAGTTGTTCACTGCCGAACGCCGCAATGTTGCGTTGGCGTCGATGGGAGTCAAAGCGACGTCGTCGGGCGATTATCCCGGTGCGGCCATCCACAAGCTGGAGCACATCAACGACGGCAAGTACGGCAACTCACGCAGTTGGATCTCGAATGAGTCCGGCAAAGGTTGGGTGCAACTCGAACTGCCGCAGATTGCGACGATCGACCGGATCGAATGGGCTCGCGACCGCGAGGGCAAATTCCAAGATCGCCTGCCGACCGAGTACCGAATTGAAGTTGCCGCCGAACCGGGGCAATGGCATGTGATTGCATCGTCGGCAGACCGAACGCCGATGGACAAGCCGTTTGCCGCAACAGCCGAGCACCAATTGCTGCAACTTCAACGCGAGAAGTTGAGTCAGCGCATCGCATCGCTCGTTCAATCGACGTCGCTGTATGCCGGGCGATTCGTGGCGGCGGAGCCTGTTCATCGCCTGCATCGCGGCGACCCGCTGCAAAAACGCGAACCCGTAGCTCCGGGTGCGCTGACTGCATTTGTGCAGCCGCTGAAACTGACCGAATCGACGCCCGAGGCGAAACGCCGAGCGGAACTGGCCGAGTGGATTGTCGATACGAAGAACCCACTGACAGCTCGTGTCATCGTCAATCGGTTGTGGCATCATCATTTCGGTCAGGGCCTGGTCGCAACGCCCAGCGATTTCGGACACAATGGCGCGAAGCCGTCGCATCCGGAACTACTCGACTGGCTGGCAAGCGAACTAATCCGGTCGAATTGGAGCCTGAAACACCTCCATCGACTGATCGTTACCAGCAAGGCGTTTCGCCAGACCTCGGACCAATCGGCAATCGGTAATCGGCAATCGGCAATTGACACGAATAACCGCCTCCTATGGCGCATGAATCGCCGCCGGCTTGAAGCGGAGCCGCTTCGCGATGCGCTCTTGGCGGTGAGCGGCCGACTCGACACACGCATGGGCGGCCCAGGATTCGATCTGTTTGAGCCGAATGCCAATTACGTCAAGGTGTACAATCCGAAGCAGGATTTCGGGCCGGCCGAGTTTCGCAGACTCGTATATCAAAGCAAGCCTCGTATGCAGCTCGACGACACCTTCGGTAGCTTCGACTGCCCGGACGCAGGCCAGGTGGCGCCAAAACGCAACTCGTCGATCACACCACTGCAAGCGCTCAACCTGCTGAATAGCCGCTTCCTGGTGCAGCAGTCGGGCTTTCTGGCTGAGCGCGTGCGGCAAGAAGCCGGAAGTAATGCCGCCGCTCAAATTCGTCGAGCATTCTGGTTGGCGCTACAGCGCGAACCCGATGCCAACGAGTCGAGCGGCGCAGTTGAACTGGTGCGAATGCACGGGATGACGGCGTTTTGCAGGGCCCTGTTGAATGCGAATGAGTTTGTATTTGTCGAGTAAGTCTGTGATTGCTACCGCAGGCGATTGGCCGTAATATCGTCGATAAACTTCTGCGACTGCTCGACTACGTACGGCGTGATTTCCATGTGGCCTCGGTCCGTCGAGTGAGCGTATCGATGGCGGGCTTTCGCTTTCTTGAGTGCATCGACCATGTCATTCGCCTGTTTCACTGGAACTGAGCGGTCATTGTCGGCATGGACGATCAATATCGGCGCCGACTTTTCGGAAACGTGCTGAATCGGTGAGGCGAGCTTTCGTGCCGCGTCCCCGTCTTTTCCAGCCGGCGCCCAGAGATTCGCCCAGTCAAGGTTCGGCAGGTCATAGGGCGCTGCCACGCTGATGATACCCCGAACCGTGTGCGGCTGTTCTTTCCATCCGCCGGTGCGTTCGAAGGAGCCCTCGCCCAGCGTGCCGGCAAGCGACACGAGATGTCCACCGGCCGACATGCCGATCAAAAAAATTCGATTGGGGTCCACATTGTAGTTCTTCGCATTTGCGTGCATCCAACGAATCGAGCAAAGCATGTCTTGATAGCAAGCCGGGGCCGGTGTGCAGCGCACCAGCCGATACTCAATCGACATGGCGAAGTAGCCCATCTCCGCCCATTGCTTCACGTTGATGACGCCCTGACCTCGGCGGTTGCTAGCGACCCACCGGCCGCCGTGCACCGAGATGATTGCAGGAAACGGTCCCTTGCCTTCGGGATAGGCGACATCAGCCAGCAACCCAGCGCCATGCACCTCGCCGTAAACGACATCAGGCCGATGCACGATCTTCACAGCCGGCTTCGGTTCGTCAGCGCGTATGATGACGGTGACGAAGCAAGAAGGTAACAACGCACATGCGAGGAGAAATTTCATCGGGCACCTCATCTAGTTGAACGACCGACTTATGCCAGGCTTCAGGACCGACAAATGGTCGGATGCTGCAACGAATGGCAAGCGATGACGCAAATATTGTCCCAATTGATCTCGACATAAGCATCTCGTATGTGAAAATTAACGAATTCCATCGCAATCGATAGCACTTGAGAAACACCGCTCGTCAGGCCGTCCCGAATACGGCGGAAAGTGACTCAAATCGCAACAGGTTCGTCAACAAAAACACGGTACTGCGTGCATTTCATAGGCCTCTCCGAAATGGAATGCAGCCGAACGCAGCGGTAAACGATGCATGGTGAGTCGTTTTCGCCGTCGTTCTAGCGATTGATTTCCAACATTGCCCTCTTGGCGGCCGCGATTACTTCCTTGTCCTTATGGGTTGTTGCAAGCTTGCGCAGGTCCACGAATACGGATCTTGCGGCAGGCCCCATCATTTCGATTGCGGAAATAGCGCCGAGTTTCTCCTCGCGATTTCCTCTGTCCAACACTCGGACCAGTTCGTCAAGAATCGTGGGACCGATCTTAGATAGTGCTTTCGATACCTGAGAGCGCAGAGCGGGCTTGTCGAGCAGCGCCACGAGTTCCGGCGCCGCGGCCTTCGACTCCGGCCCCGTTTCGGCAAGGACCGTAAGCACGTCTTTCAAAAGCGGCGAGTTCTTGTTCTGCATCGCTGCTCGCAGCAGCGGCAAGGCTTGATTGGTCTCGCCGATCTTGGTCAAAGTCATTGCTGCTTGTCGAAAGACTTGCGCCTGTCGCGCATCATCGGGGCTAAGCAGAGCCGATTTCATGGCAGCGATAAGATGCGGCGCGATCGGCCGCGACTTGGCGCCCATGGCGCCGAAGGCAACATATAGCGAGGCACGTACTTCGGGGTCTTCGTCCTTGAGCGCGTCCTGCAGTTTGATGAACACCGGTTCTGACTCTTTGCCCATTCGTGCAAACTCGCTGGCTGCAAATCGTCGTACGTCCACATTTGGGCTCGTTAGCAGTGGGTACATCGTGACTAGATCAGCTGAGCCGAGCGGCGGCTGCAGTCCTTTCAAGGCAGTCGCAGCGGCAGCGCGCACTTCGGCTTCCGGGTCGTTCAGTCCGGTGAACATTGCATCGACGACGCCTTTTTCGCGGCCAACTGCAGCGAGAATCTTGTAGAAATTCCGGCGTACATCGCGCTCACGGTCGTTCTGAGCGACAAAGAGCGATTGCAGTATTTCCTTGGCCGGCTTACCGATCGTCGCCAAGGCTGCCGATGCCGCGATACGGATGATCGAATCGGAATCACGCAAGGCGCGTGCCAGCGCTGGCAACGCCTCAGTCGCCTTGGGACCCAAGTTTACGATGGACTCAATGCAAAACCGTCGCGACTCCGGGTACTGGCTTTCCATGCCGGTTTGCAATCGCGGCAAGTCGGCCTCGGTGGCCGGCCCCGTGCTTCGCAGTGCCGCAAGCACCGCAACACGAATCTCGCTATCGCGATCTTCCAGGAGCGGGAGAAGAAGCTCGAACGACTCTGCGTGCGTCTCCGCACCTCCCGCACTGATTACGCGGATGGCAAATAGTCGCAGCGGCGGATGGGCATCGTTCAAACAAACGGAGAAGAGAGATCGTTCGACATTGCGATCCGGCTTAAGGTCGGCTAGCGCTTTGGCATTCGCTAGCCGGGCTTCCGCATCTCGGCCAGTGACAAGAGGCAACAACTTCGGCACATCGGAAGCTACGGGCGGCCCGAACTGCCGTAGCGTCTCAATTGCCGCACTTCGCACACGGGGATTGGCATCCGCGGCTGTACGCACCAAATCGGCATAGGCGGATCGTGCAGGCTTACCCAATCGGCCCAACGAAAGTGCGGCGGTCTCGCGCACCGACGGCTCTTCATCGCTCAAACACTTCGCCAGTTCAGACACACTTTCATGGGCAAGATCGCCAAGGTCGCCCAATAACGATGCACATGCCAGGCGAATGCGAGTGTCACGGTCGGAAAGTGCCTTGCGGAGATCGGGGACTGCCAACGCGCCCGCCATCAGCAACCGGTTGCGAGCTTTGGTCGACTCGGTCGTGTCGCCGTCACGGAATTTCGCAATCCAGTGGCTCGGCGGCAACTTGTTTTCGTCGACGGCCGGCTGCGTTCGTGTTGGCGCTGCGGCAGATTTCGTTGTTCGAGACTGTGGCGCTGGTCCGCTGCTGGTTCCGTAGGCGAGATTCGGCGATTCGCCGCTCCGCCACATCACAAACCCGGCAATGCCCATTCCGCCGCAACACATAAGCGCGAAGAAGCCGACGACTAACAGCGCCAGGACGACGATCAAAGCGCTCTTCTTCTTCAGCGGCTCAGTCGGTCGAAGGCGTACTTCGCTGCTGCGAGCGGCGAGCTTTTCGTCATCAATTGCCGGTTCGAGGTTCGGCAACTTCGGCGCGGATCGAATCGGAGCGGGAATCACGACAGCCGTACTGCATGTCGGGCAACGCGCCTTCGTCCCAGCAAGGCTGTCCGGCACTTGCGACGTATGTCGGCAACTTGGGCATGTAAATGGAAAAGGCATGGCGATTACTTTGCAACTCGTTCGTCCGGACGATGCGAACACTTTCCATTCTAAGACGCTTTGCGATCCGACCCAAGCGCCGAATCGTAAATGAAGCCCAAGTTTCGACTCTGTGAATGTAATACGGTTCGTAGCGATCGCCATTTCACTTCCGAGTTGTCTCGATCCCACTAATGCTACTTTTCGATTCGAACGTAAGATGAATTGCGAAAGGGTGGATTCATGACGCGCGACTTGATTCTCGGAACGGCTGGCCACATCGACCACGGCAAGACCTCACTTGTTAAGGCATTGACCGGCATCGACTGCGACCGGTTGCCGGAGGAAAAGGAGCGCGGAATCACGATCGACATCGGCTTCGCTAAGCTCGACCTCGGCGAGTTTCGACTTGGCATCGTCGATGTTCCCGGCCATGAACGATTTATCAAGAACATGCTCGCCGGCGCCACCGGCATCGATCTGGTCGTACTTGTTATTGCTGCCGACGATTCGATCATGCCGCAGACACGCGAGCACCTCGAAATTCTGCGACTGCTCGGCATCAAGCATGGCGTCATCGCACTGACCAAGGCCGACCTGGTTGACGAGACGACGCGGGATGTCGCCATGCTTGAGATACGAGACCTGGTTCAGGACAGCTTCTTACGAGATGCGCCAATCGTTCCGACGTCGACCGTGACCGGCTTTGGCATGGATGATTTGAAAGCCGCCATTGTCGAAGAATGCCGCAAGGTCGAAACGCAGGCAGGCGACACATGGTTTCGATTGCCGATCGATCGCGCGTTCACCGTTCAGGGGCATGGCACGGTGATCACTGGTTCGGTGATTTCGGGATCGGTCCATGTCGGAGAAGAAGTCGAATGGCTTCCGCGGCGCGAGAGAGTGCGCATTCGAGCAATGCACAGCCACGACCAACCGGTCGAGACGGTCCATCGCGGACAGCGAGCGGCGATCAACCTCGCGGGAATATCGCTTGAGGATGTTCAACGAGGACAAGAATTGGCGACGCCGGGATTCTTGATTCCGTCATCGACTGTTACCGTTCGAATGCACGCGCTAGCCGATGTGCGCAGGCCGTTGAAACACCGTGCCCAGGTTCGATTGCACCTCGGCACTTCGGAAGCCATGGCGCGATTGTCGCTGCTCAACGATAGCTCGCTGGCGCCGGGACAGTGGGGGCTTGCCCAGTTGTTTCTGGATTCCCCGGTGACCGCGACGTGGGGTCAGCCGTTCGTGATTCGGGATTCGTCTGCCGAACATACGTTGGGCGGCGGACAGGTCCTGCAGCCGGTTGCGGAAAAAATTCGCCGGCGACATCTAGATGTGATTGAGCGCGTCGAGCAGTTGTGGTCTGGTGCGGCATCCGTTCGTGCGGAGACGATTGCCTGGTTTAGCGGTTTCACCGGTGTCTCAGTCGCGGACTTAGTTCGCGGCGGCGGCTTTTCTCCGACAGAAGCGAAGTCCCTGCTGCACGAATTGCACCAGGCACATCGGCTCGTGCAAATCGATGCCGCGCATGGCCCGCCTCGCCTGGTGCACAAGGACCTGATTGCGGAACTCGACGAAAAACTCCTCGATGAACTCGCAAAGATGCACCAACTGTTCCCGTTGATGACATCACACGACCGCCAAAAAGTGCAGGCGATGCTTGTGTACATCGGCGATGATGGACTCGTTCACGCGGCCGTCGACCGTATGCTGCGCCAACACCGGCTCACGGGCGATTCACGGCGCATCGCGAGGGCCGATTTCAAACCCAAGCTCAGCGCCAACCTGCGTAAACTCAAAGACCGTGTCGTCGAGGCGTTTCAGACCGCGCGATTTCAGCCGCCGGAACCGTCGAGTTTCGCAAAACAGGCCGGAGGCAACGCGGGCAATTTGAATGATCTGTTTGATGTCTGCATTGCGGAAGGGTATCTTGCACGTATCGCACCAGACATCTATTTGCATGCGGACGCAGAAGCGGAGATGCGGAAGTTGATCACCGAACGATTGCGAACGACAGGCGCCGGACTGACCGTTGCCGATATTCGTGACATGCTCGGCACCACCCGAAAATTCGCAGTGCCCTTGTGCGAGTATCTGGACTCGGTTGGCGTCACAAAACGCGACGGCGATCTTCGCGTTTTGGCTTCGAGCTAGCCCGCATTGGGAACGAGTTATTTTGCGGAAACGAATGTAGCCATCGACAACGAAGTGAGGCATATGGCTGACAATCCCTTGCGAATTCTGCCTGCCGTCAACGACGTGCTTGACCAGCCTGCACTACATGCGGCCCGGCAGGCATATCCGCAGAACGTTGTTACCGATGCAGTCAGAGCGGAACTCGAGGACCTGCGTCGACGGATTGGCTCGAGTGATCCGACAGCAAACGGCGCTGCCGCCGCGACAGTCGCAGAACGAGTCGTCGCGCGTTTGGCCAAGGAGATGCGCCCGCATTTGCGCCGCGTGATCAATGCGACCGGCATCGTGCTGCACACGAATCTCGGCCGGGCGCCTCAGGCTGATGCAGCAGCCCAAGCGGGATTCGACGCAGCAAAAGGGTATTTGAACCTGGAATTGGATTTAGCCACCGGCAAACGGTCGTCGCGACAGGATGCCATTCGTGGCTGGTTGTGCAGGCTCACTGGGGCTGAAGCGGCGACGGCCGTCAATAACTGCGCCGCTGCCACCGTCATTGTGTTGCGGGCCATCGCCGCTGGTCGAGAGGTCGTCGTATCGAGGGGGCAGTTGATTGAAATTGGCGGCAGTTTTCGCATCCCCGAAATCATGTCCGTCAGCGGTGCAACACTGCACGAGGTCGGAACAACGAACATCACGCGAATTTCGGATTACGAGCGTGCAATCGGGCCGAGCACCGCAGCGCTTATGCGAATCCACACCAGCAATTACATCGTCTCCGGGCACACCGAAACGCCGTCACTTTCCGAGTTAGTGGCTCTCGGCCGAAAACATGGTATTCCCGTCATCGACGACGTCGGCAGCGGGGCGCTCGTCGATTACGCACGTTTCGGCTTGACCGGTGAACCACTTGTGCGTGCGAGCATCGAGTCCGGCGCCGACCTTGTGCTTCACAGCGGAGACAAGCTCTTAGGTGGACCCCAGGCAGGCGTCATCGTTGGCCGCAAGGATCTGATCGCTCGAATCGAACGCGACCCGATGATGCGAGCGCTGCGGCTCGACAAGGTAACACTGGCTTCGCTCGAAGCGACGTTGCGCATCTATTTGGATGAAGAACGCGCCGTCCGTGAAGTACCTGTTTTGCGCATGCTCAATGCCAAATTGGACGAACTGAAGAAGCGCGCCGATGCACTGGCGGCGAGGATGCGAGGCGTCTTCGGCATCGCCGCAGACGTTCGCACGGAATCAGCCTTCGTCGGAGGAGGGTCACTGCCACAGCAGTCGATGCCGACCATTGTCATTGCCATTGCGGCATCGGGAATCTCAACAGGGCAACTGTCGGAACGGCTCCGTTCCGGCGATCCGGCTGTCATGGGCCGAATTCAGAACGACCGGCTGCTTTTGGACATTCGCACTATCTTCGCCGAACAAGATTCCGACCTGGTAGAGGCAGTGCGGCGAGCCTCGCAACAGGACATCTAACGGCCATTCGGCCGGACACGCAGCAGGAGAACCTCCGTGGGCCAAACACGCATTCGAGGGATTCGAGCGATTCTGATCTTTGCGGCACTTCTCGGTTTCAGCCGCATTTTCGCGATCGCACAGCCGGTTACTGATCCGCCGGCCAAGTACGCCGAAGCGATTCGACAAGTCGAGTCGCTTGTTCGCAGCGAGTTGGAATCGAAATCGTTGCCGGCAGTTTCGATCGCCATTGTCGACGATCAGACCGTTGTTTGGGCAAAGGGTTTCGGTTTCGTTGACAGTGCGAAGAAGCGACCGGCGACAGCCGAGACCATCTATCGCGTGGGCTCTGTTTCGAAATTGTTCACCGACATCGCCGTGATGCAGTTGGTGGAGGCCGGCAAGCTTGAGCTGGATGCGCCGGTAACGAAGTACATTCCGGACTTTCGGCCGAAGGGCACTGGCGGACAGTCGATTACTTTGCGACAACTCATGGCTCATCGCGCCGGCCTGGTTCGCGAAGCGCCGGTTGGAAACTATTTCGACGACGTCAATTTGTCGCTGGAAAAGATGGTCGCAAGTTTGAATGAAACGTCGATGGTGTTTGCACCGGGCACAAAGCCAAAGTACTCAAATGCCGGCATTGCTACGGTCGGATATGTGCTTCAAGCGACCCAGCGCGAGCAGTTTTCGAAGTATCTAAGACGAACGCTGCTGGAACCGCTGGGGATGAATCGTAGCGCATTTGAACCGTTGCCGGAACTGAAGAAGGACCTCGCGGAAGCGATCATGTGGACGTATCACGGTCGTGAGTTTCCCGCACCGACCTTCGAACTTGGCATGGCGCCGGCCGGCAGCATGTACACGACCGTCAACGATCTTGCCGTGTTTCTCATGATGCTCGCGGCAAATGGATCCGGCAGAAACGGTCGCATCCTCAAGCCCGACTCGCTGCACGAGATGTGGAAGCCACAGTTCGCTAAAGCCGATGCCAAGACCGGGATTGGATTGGGTTTCTTCGTCAATGAACGCGCCGGCCTTCGGCGCATTGGGCACAATGGCGCGATCTACGGTTTCGCAACGGAGCTTGCGTATCAGCCGGAGGAAAAGATTGGAGTGGTTGTGGCAATCTCTTGCGACTGCGCCAATCCGGTGGCCGCGAGAATTGCTAACACGGCGCTCGACTGCATGGTCGCCGCCAAAACGGGCAAGCCGTTGCCGAAGACGCCCGAAACGAAGCCTGTGCCGGAAGAGACATGTCGTGCGATTGCCGGGCGATGGAGAAATGCGAAAGAAGGACCGGATATTGAGTTTGAGTCCTGGAACGGGAAGTTGTGGCTGTGGCGAGGCGGGGTTCGCGTTGAATTGCGGCAATCCGGCGACGACCTTGTCAGCGATGACCGCCTTGGCTTCGGAACGAAAATCCGACTTGAATCGAACGGCGTCGTGCAAATCGGGACGGACCGGTATGTTCGACGCGATGCCGAAATTCCTCCGGAGCCGCCCGAACATTGGCGAGGCCTCATCGGAGAATACGGCTGGGACCACAACGTCTTGTACATTCACGAACGTCATGGAACTCTCTATGCATTGATCGAATGGTTCTTCTTGTATGAATTGAAGGAAGAGTCCAAGGATGTCTTCGCATTTCCAAATTGGGGACTCTATCACGACGAGAAACTGATTTTTGAGCGGGATCGCAACGGTCGGGCAACGCGCGTCGTTACAGCAAGCGTTCCATTTGTCCGCCGCTCACTCGATGGCGAGGATGGGTCGACGTTTCGAATCAAACCAATTCGTCAGTTTCCCGGATTATTGAAAGAGGCGCTGTCTTCGTCGCCGCCCGAGCAAGCGGGCAGATTGCGGAAGCCGGAGCTTGTCGAACTTACCGCGATTGAACCGACGCTCAAGTTAGACATTCGCTATGCGACGGACAATAACTTTCTGAGCGTTCCGTTGTATTCTTCGGCTCGTGCGTTCTTGCAGAAGCCGGCCGCCGACGCTCTGGTTCGAGCTCACAAGAAACTGGAGAAAGACGGCTTTGGCCTTTTGATCCATGATGGCTACCGACCCTGGTATGTCACGAAGATGTTTTGGGAAGCCACTCCGGAGAAATTCCGCATGTTCGTCGCCGACCCAACCAAGGGTTCGCGACACAATCGCGGCTGTGCAGTCGATCTGACGCTTTTCGACCGAAAGACCGGCAAGCCGATCATCATGCCGGGCGGTTACGATGAGTTTTCCGATCGGTCGTATCCCGAGTACCCAGGCGGAACCTCTCGTCAACGGCACTTACGCGACCTGCTGCGACGCACGATGGAATCTGAAGGTTTTCGTGTCTACGAGGCGGAGTGGTGGCATTTCGACTATCGCGACTGGCGGGAGTATCCGATTCTTAATCGAAAGTTTGAGGATTTGAAGTGACGAACTCACGCAGTAGTCGCTTGCAGCACGAGAATCTCGCCTTTGCCGGGCACTGAAGTGTCGCCGGAATAGCGAGCAAAAGTCGCAGCAGAAAAGTCCGATGGAAGCGCAAACCCATGCGACGCAAGGTGTCGCTGGTACAGTCGCAAGAACACCGGCTGGTAATTGCATGCAAAGGTGAACGTCGGCATCATCTGCAACGGCTTTAGGGAAACGATGCTGCCGCGAATCATCCAGGCGCCGGTGCGAATCTCTGCGCCTCCGGCCAGGACGATCGTGCCGCCTTTCATCTGCAAGCCGGCGAAATCCCGGACTGTGCCGCGAACGGCAATGAGCCCGCGTCGCATGCGCATGCCGATTTCCATCCCGGCAGTACCCTCGATGAGAATCGTCCCGCCCTTCATGCCAGTGAGACTTCCCCGATAGGCCGCGCCAACTTGCCCGCCGGCGTTGCCGTGAATGGTGATGAGCCCATCCGTCATTTCGGCGCCGACCCAATCCGATGCATCGCCGTGGACCTCGATCGTCCCGCCTTTCATGTAGGCGCCAAGGTGCATGCCGGCATTGCCGTGAACCGTCAATCGTCCTTGGGTCATGCCGCGGCCAAGCCATTTGACTCGACCGGCATCTCCATGCAATTCGAGCCGGCGGCTGCCATTGCCCTCCACGGTGAAGAAATCGTCGATACGGTACTGCCGCTTGCCGAGAAAGACAGGTAAGGCGCCGATTGCTTCGCGTGACAGCGGTGCGATCAGGTCAGGCGACAAGACCTCCGCCTCAAGCGGTACCGTTGGCCGCTCTTTCAGTCGAAAAATCGTGCAATTGTTCAATTCGGTGTTTGGCACGGCCGTAGGTCCGGATGCTCGATGCGTTCCAGTTCGACCGGGTAATTGTCGAACGCCATTGTGTAATACTGTTGGAATTTCGGGCGAATGAAATCGTCGATTGACTCGTCATATTGCGGCCGCACGAGGAGCCCTTTGCCGTCGACGGACTTGCGAATTTCGCCTTCTTCGATGACCACTTCGCCTGCCTTGATGACATAACGAGGATATGAGAACATCGCAAATGCGTCTTTTGACTCATTGAACACAGCGATGTCGGCGTCAGCGCCGACGCGCAGCGTTCCTTTGTTGGGAAGCCCCAGCGCTCGTGCCGGGCCGGCAGACGTGATGATTGCGATTTCGAATAGTGTGTATTCCCGAGTGAGTTCCGGAAGCGTGATCCGACTCAATGCCTTGGCAGGGAGTTTCTTCAATTGCTCTTTGCGAAAGTCCGCATCCATCAGCAGGCGGATAATTTCCGGGTAGCGCCAGAACGCGGCGCCGTTTGGATGATCGGTGGTCAGGTAGACACGCCAGGGATCGTCGATCAAGAGCAGCAGTTCGAGCCCGACCGCCCACTGCACGGCGTTGACCAGGTTTCTTTCTTTGTAGACATAGGGCACGACGCCGCAGCCGGTTTCGTTTTCGACGTCGATATTGCCCCACTTCCGACCGGTGAGTTTGAAGAGCAGGTGCTGCCAAGGGCCGTCGGCGGTGATCGTGACCGTGTCGCCGAATAACACGGCGCCGGCATCGGCAGTGAGATTCGGATGTGTGTTGAAGTAATCTGCAATGCGGGCCGACTCGGATCGCATCGTGAACCAATCATCGCCGCCGTAAGAGTGATACTGAAGATGGGCCATGTGAGCGCGGTTGCCCTCGAGAAGCCGCATCGTTTCTAGCGTCGTTGTGTAATTCCCGGGCGCGCCGAGGTTGTTGCAGTGGAGATGAATCGGATGCGGCAGTCCCAGCCCATCGACGATGTCGGCCAATGTCTTGATGATCTTGGCAGGTGTCGCCTTGTCAAATCCCGCGACAGGGTCGTGCAGTGCCTTCGCGTCTTTGCCCCATTTCCACGCGGCAACGCCGCCGGGGTTCACTGCTTTGACACCATATGCCTTAGCCGCCCAGATGTTCCACGCCACCAGGTGGCGTGCGCGTTCTAATTCTCCGGCCTCAATTAGATCAAGCAGAATCTCGTGATTTGCCATCAGCACACATGTGGACTTATCGACAATCGGGGTGTCGCGCAGCTCTTCATGCGTATGGCGGGCGGAGAGGATCGGCATGGCGGCTTCGTTGACCGTCGTGTAGCCGAGGCCGGCGTAAAGGTAGCCGGTGATAAACGTCGTTGGAGTTGAGCCGCCGATGCCGCCGCGCGTGTTCAGCGTCCGTGCGAACTGCTGATGCCTGCGGTGATCTTCCGGGATCATCGCACGTGCGAAGTTCAGAGCGGCTCCTGCGACGTGCGTGTGAACATCAACTCCGCCGGGAAACACAACCATTCCTGTAGCATCAATCGTCCGGCCGCCTGCGACGTCTGCGGCAATCTTGCCGTCGCAGATACAAACATCTTGCACGACTCCGTTCACGCCGGATGCGGGATCGTAGACACGTCCGCCTCGAAGTCGGAGTTTCGAATTGCCGGTCAACGCTAAGTCCTCAAGTTCCTCGTAGAATCAAACGGCGGCAAGCTTCGGCATGGCGTGGACTGGCAGCGGCGGTTTCTTCCGAACCGCCTCATAGATTCGCCGAACGACCTCTTCGTCGGTCGGGTACGGAGACTTCAACGGCGGCCTTAGCGGCAACGGTATTTCATCCATTCGGTATGCGGTCCCAGGCGCACTAATGCCCGTAACCGCTGTCGTGATATGCACGCGGGCGATTCGGCTTGTGTGAGTCACTTTCGGGTCCAACACGATCGTCGGGATTCGCGCCATGTGATCGATGCATGGTTGCGGCATCGTGGCGCCAGGGTCCGCGCCCAAGACCAATGCGGCATCAGCATCGCCACGAAGCAAAAGGTCGATGGTGGAAAACTCGCCTGGATTAAACCGCGGGTAGCCGCGCGCAAGGTTGACGCCGAACGGATATCCTGTGGTCCAACGCATGATCACGTCGCCGCCGGTGACGTTGCCATGCCCTCGCATCGGCATCGCGACGAACTTGGTGAACGCGTTCAATTCAGCGGCAAGCGTCAAGAGTGCAGCCGAGTTCATATGTTTGCCGCGAGTCATCGACAGACCCATGCCAAAGAAGAAGACTCCGAAACGGGCCTTCTTCATGAGGTCGACGAATTCGCGAATCTGCTCCATCGAAAGACCCGTGTCGGCCGCCAAAGCGGCATCGACCGGTTGATCTTTGATCATCGCGCGGAGCACGGTAATCAGTTCGAAATCCTTGCCCGGTCGCACCTGAAGGAAGATATCGGCTGCCTTGGCGCTTGGCGTTTCTCGAATGTCGACCAGCACCATGGTGCGATCCTTGCGGCCGTTAGGCACAAACCTGCCTTTCGGCATCAGAGCGTACTTGGTGAAATGCCGCGGATGACATTCGGCCGGGTTGCCGCCCCAATAGACAATCAGGTCAGCCCGATTCTTCACCTCGCCCAACGTACAAGTTACTTTGCCGCCCAACTGGGCGGCGATCTCGGTGGGACCGTGTCAAAGCGACGTGTGGCTATCGACCACGCCTCCGATCAGTTCCGCCAGCGCGACAGCTTCGCGCTGCGCCTCGCAGGTGATATTGCTCAGGCCGTAGACCAGCGGCAAATGAGCGCGGTAAAGGTGGTCCGCCGCGGCTCTAATCGCCTCGTCGACGCTCGCCGGCTTGCCGTCCACAAGCGCATCGGGATGGTGCCTCTCAGCCGTGTGGTTTTTGAACCAGCTGGCGCCGAGCACGCAAGCAAATTTGCTGTGGGTGATGCGCTCGCCGTCGGAATGCAATTCGATATCGTCGCAAACGCAGCCGCAAAAAGTGCAAGTTGCGTTCTTGGTAATCGTTAGTTCCATGAACAGCCTCAATTAGCGGCGAATCGGGCCGTCCGAACCGGACGGCATCACGAATGCTCAGCCTAGTGCCCGGCCTCGATAACTGCCGCGAACGCGCCGCGGCATGAAGCGGCCCGGCTCAATCTCTTCCCATGCTGTTGCAACGGAAGAGTCTTCTTTCACAAAATGCGGACTCCGTTCCGGGTCGGCACCTATCGCTGGTGTCTTTTCGATTTCCATGCGTCAAATGCTCCTTCAGGCCATCCCAACAGAAATCGGTTCGACTTCCGCTTCCCAGCCCTTCGAGGTCGGCATGCCGGTGCCGTCGGTTTCCCCGCCCATGAGCCTGCACGTCGGCGGACCGTAGGGAACGAAGATCATGCCGAGCGGCACCTTGCCGCCCTGACACAAAAACGTTGCCTCGCCTTGAGTCGTGCGAATGCGTACGGCTGAGCCGGAAGCGATATTGAGCGATTGCATGTCGTCCGGGTGCATCGTCAAAGTCTGGACGATGGATTCGTATTCGCTGTTATCTTTCCCGACGTTGATCTGCTGCCCCTGCTTGCTCGTGCGGATGGAATGTAATGTAAATCGTCTTTCGGTCATGACCCAGCCTCTGCGAAACGTCAGCAATTACTCACGTTTGTACGCGCCGTCGCGAATCGTTCAAGCCGCTGCGCAGTTCAATGCAGAGGGATCTGACCGGAATGGATTCCCCAGCTTTTGCAATTCGGTAAGATGACTTGGTATTATTCGACGTGAGAACACCATCATGCTTGGCGTTGAACTCGGAGTCACTGCGTTTCTCGAACGTGCCGGCAGGGAGCTCCTTCGCGTCGATCCGAACCAGGTCCAAGCCCTGGCGGACGCCGTCTATGAGCGCTACTTGCATCAGCGATTTGTCTTCGTCATTGGCAACGGCGGAAGCGGGTCGAACGCGTCGCATTTTTGCGAGGATCTCGGTAAAGGAACCCTGCGGCGCGAGGACATTGACAATGACCAAAAGAAACGGCTCCGAATCATCAGCTTGACGGATAATACGCCGTATATTCTCGCGTGGGGAAATGACGAAGGATTCGATCGAGTCTTTTCCGAGCAATTGAAGAACCTGGCAAGCCCCGGCGACTTGCTTGTGGCCATCAGCGGTTCCGGCAACAGTCCTAATATCCTACGCGCCGTCGAGTGGGCAAATCGGCACGGAGTCCTGACTTTTGGTTGTACCGGGTTTGGCGGCGGCAAACTCAAGTCACTGGCCCAGAAGAACTTGCATGTGCCGCTCGACGACATGGGCTTGGTCGAGTCAATTCACTTGACCGCATTCCATTGGATCGTGGATGATCTACATCGGCGAATTGGAATGGCCAAATGACCGATTGGGCTTGCGCAAGCGCCATGAATTGATACGTTTTAGTTTTGAGCAATTCCGCGTGGAGGCTGTCCATGATGTTGCGCAAGATACTGGTTCTTACATTGCCCATTTCGGCCCTCGCGTTCGGTGCATGCACAAAGTCAACTGAAGTCAATGTTGTCAAGAATGACCCTCCGGTGGCTCAACCATCGGCGGGCTCACGTGGGCCCGGTGCGGTGACATTCACCATGCCGCTGGCTCCACCTACGTTTGCCACGGGCGCTGACCAGCCGAACCCCGGTGTACCTCCCGGCCCTGCTGGCTTAACTGATTCCGAGCGTCAGGCACGGTACGACGCTGCATTTCAAAAAGCGATGGAGTTGCTTGCAGAAAGGAAATATGAAGATGCCCGGTCAGAATTAGAATCGGCCAAGGCGATGAAAGACACCGAGATACTGCAATTAGCATTGGCGCGAACCAATGCCCTCCTGGAGCAAGAAGCTGCGGCCGAAAAGACGGCAACGGATATTCAAGGGGTGCTCGACGACGGCAAGGCTGATGAGGCTGCCAAGCTCGCGGCCGAAGCGTTGCAACAGTTCGGCGAAACTCGAAGCGCTGAGTCCTTGATACGACTGAAGAAACAGGCGGATGCTCTCGTCGCCGTGGAGATCACTGATCGGAAGACGAAACTACAGCGCTTTCAATCGGAATTCGAAACAGCCAAAAAGGACAATAATCTTCGAGCCGCCGTTTTGGCGCTCGAGCAGCGGCTTCAAGTCGAAGAGGATGCCGGGCTTCGCAAAGACCTCGACGAAATAGCTGCCAAGTTGAGCAGATTCGATGAATTGCGCGCTCAAGCCGCCGAGATGCGCAAAGACTCAACTCAAATCGACGAGGCAATCGAAAAACTGCACGAAGCGCAAAAGCTCTGGGACACCATTCCCCTGCAACAGGAAATCGCAGATTTAGAATTAGCGTTGCAGAACCGTAGGGACCGGATTGCTGTCGCGGAATTCGACCTACGTGGCGACGTGGGAATTCCACAGGCAGGCGCGTTTGTAGCTGACGAGATTCTGCCTGCGTTCAAAGAGCGATACGACCTAGTCGACCGCAGCCAGATCGACAAAGCCGCGGACGAATTGAAACTCTCGGAAGTCGGACTGACGGAGGATGAACTAGGACGCCGTGAAGTCGGCAAAGCGGTGAAAGCCCGCTATCTCGTCGTCGGCAGCATTACGCCCGTCAGCGGGATCACGGTGCAGGCCCGATTGATTGACACGGAGACAGGACTCATCGTGCAGACGGCGAAGGTCGTGGCTGCAAATGCCGATGAGCTCGTTCAACGATTGCCGCAGTTGGCAAAGCTGCTTCAGATGAGTGACGACGAAAAACAGGCTTTTGAGGAATTACACCAGAAAGACGCAGCACCGGTGACCGTCGCCAAACCGGCCGCTGACGATCCGATTCCGATCCCGCCGGACGAGTTGCCTGCCGATGCTCCATTGCCTTTGCCGTTGATACCGGCGCAGCCGGTGCGGCCGGAGTTTGTCGATCTGCGGCCTGAGCAGTTTGACCAGCTTCCGGCGCCGCCGGGCATCGGCCAGATTGCAATATTGCCGGTGTTGCCGGCTGCTCGCGATGCCGAGTTCCGACGGCGAGCGTTCTTTGTATCGTTGGAAATGGGCGACAACCTGTTTCGTCGTCGTCGTTTTCGCGATGCGTTGGGGCATTACGAATTCTGTCTCAATCTGGTTCCGTGGCATGCCCATGTGCGACAGCGCGTCGAGCGGTGCAGACTGCTGGTGTTTGCTCCACCGATGGTTCCGATCCTCCGGCCGCGACTGGCAGTGCTCGATTTTCTGGTAGTCGGCGATCCGGCATTTGTGCCCCGCTATTTGAGTTGGTGGACTGCGGATCACTTGGTGCCCCATTTCTCTCCGCCATATGACGTTGTCAGTCGAGCAGAGGTTTACTGGTGGATGGGCAGACTCGGCATTACTCCACGCGACGTGTTATTCGACCCGGTCGCTCGGCACTATTTGGGTCGCGCACTCAATGTGCGGTACTTCCTGCTCGGACACATCGTGCAGACGGCGAGTTTCGACACTACGACTTATCTTGTCGATGCCGAATTCGGCTATCTCGCCAGCACGGCTCGAATCCATGTCCGGTCGCCGGCCGAGCTGAAATTCCGTCTGCCTGAATTGGCTTGGCTGACCAAGCTTGACCCTGCCGAAAGGCTTCGAGTTGAACAAGACAACCTCACCTGGGACAAGATGCTGATCGAGATTCGGCTGCATCGACAAAACGCACGCTACGCATTGGGCATCGATCTCTGCCGGCGTGCTTTGAAGATTCGCGCTAATAATGTCGAAGTGCTGGTCATTCTGCAGCAATTGCAGCAGCAACATCGGCTGGCGGAATTAGCGGCGGCTCGTGCCGATGAGGCGGCCCGCCGCGCCGCGGCTCACCAGCAGTGGCAAGAGCGACAAATCGCGCTTGCTCGTGCCACCGAACTTGCCCGTTTGCAGGCGGAACGGCAGGCTGCGGCTCGCGCCGAGGCCGATCGACGTCGAATCGCCGCACAGCGCGAGCAGGCATTCCTGACCATCGTTTTGCAGGCTCGCGGTGCCGTTCAACGCCAGCAATTTCAAAACGGCATCGTGTTGTTTGAGAGCGCGTTGGCGCTGCGGCCAAACGATGAGCCCACGATCCGGGAACTCGCGCTGGCTCGGGCTCGCAACGAAGAAGCGGCTCGCGCCAATGCCATGGCGGCAGTCGCCCTACGCGAGAAGGCTCTGCGCGAAAAGCGTGAGCAAGAACTCGCGGCGGCCCAGCTTCAATTGGAGACGGAGCGCAAGGCCAGGGCGGCGGCCGATCTGGCAATGCGCCGCGGCCATCAGGATCGTGATCAGCGTGAGTATGAAAAGCTCCTGGACCTCGCTCAGCAGCACTCAGCCAAACAGAACTACGACCAAGCGGTCTCGGCGGCTCAGGCTGCGAAGAAGATTCGACAGACACCGGAAGTTGAACGCTTGTTAAGTCAGTTGTTGATCGATCTCGCTCGTTCCAACGCTGAGAAACGTGGTGCAGCCGCCAAGGCCGAACTGGAACAGCAGTTGGCTCAGGAACAACAGCGACGAATTGCCGCTGAACGGCTTGCTGAGGAAAACCGCAAGAAATACGAGTCGCTCCTTGCTCAAGCTCAGCAATTGCTCAAGCAGCAGCAGTTTGAGGCCGCCATTGAACAGTACACCGCCGCTCGCAACATCCAGGCGACGGACGCGACATTAACCGGCCTGAAGTTGGCGCAGTCGGGGCTGAGCAAGAAGCGCGAACGCGAAGCTGCACTTGCCCAGGAAAATGAACGATTGAAACAACAGAATGCCACGTTGCAGAAACTGTTGGCCGATGCGCAGGCCGCTTTGACTGACAAGAGGTACGACCAGTCAATTCAGCTATTTCGTGACGCCCGCAAGATCGACCCGAAGAACGAGATTGTGCTCGTGGGCCTAACCAAGGCGGAAAGGGCCCGCGACCAGGAGGCTATGTTAAGACGTCGGCAGGATGACGAGAACAGCAAGAAGGCGATGTTCCAAAAACTGCTTGCAAGCGGCAAGGCAAATCTCACGGCCAAGCCGCCACAGTATGAAGCCGCTGTGCTTTCGCTCAGTGAAGCGCTGAAGCTTTATCCCAATGATCCCGATGCCAAGGCGGTCTATGCCGAAGCCCGATCGAAGATCGAGAGCAACGCTGCCGCAAAGGCCGAAATGGAACGCAAAGCCGACGAGTATCAGAAGCTAATGGCCGAAGGGCGTCGCGCCATGTCGCTGAAGCAATTCGACAAAGCATTGGCGTCGTTCCGTGCCGCGAACCGACTTGTTCCGGGCGACCGAGCGGCCACCCAGTTTGCCCAGGATGCACTTGCCGCCAAGACGGAGACAGGTCTGGCGGCAGAGCTTGCGAGACTGAAGGCCGCACTGGCGGCTGGGAAGATCGATGATGCGACTCAGGCGTATCGTGCTGCTGCTGCGATCAATGCCAAAGATGCACGCGTGCTCCAGGCACTCGCCGATCTTCGCAAGGCGCAGGACGCTGAAATGACGGCGAAGAAAGCAGAGGAGGAGTTGGCGGCGTTGCTGGCCAAGGTACGAGCATTGGTGACGGCCAAGCGATACGACGAAGCCGTCTCGACAGCGGAACAGTCGGTTCGGCTCGTTCCCGCGTCAAAAGCTGCCCGCGACTTGCTGGCGCATGCAACCAAGTTGCGCGACGACGCGAAGAGCGCCATGAGTACAGCCGCCATGCAGGCGCAGGTGAATAAGCTCGTGGAGGACGCGAAGTCTGCGATCCTCGCGAAGAAGCTGGTCGATGCCGAGCGATTCCTGGCGCAAGCGGCAAAGCTGTCGCCGAATGACGCGGGAGTCGTCAAGACGCAGGCGGCGCTCAAACAGGCACAGAATGAGATGAACGCCGGCGAAGCAGAGATGAAACGCCGTCAACAGGCATTTGCCACGGCGATGACATCGGCGCGTGCGGCGTTGCAGGCAAAACAATTCGAAGATGCACTTAAGTCAGTTGCTGCCGCGCTACAGCAGATGCCGAACGACAAAGATGCGCTGGCACTGCGCACACAGATCGAGGATGCACGCAAGTCCAACACAGCCATGGAGGCCAAACGCGAATTTGGCAGACTGATGCTGCAGGCTCGGACTGCGTTTGCAGGCAAGAAATACGACGAGGCGCTCAAGTTGGTGCAAAATGCACTGAAACTAATCCCCGGCGATGCCGAGGCACTTAAGCTCCAGGCGGACATCAACAAGGCTAAAATGGCGCCTCCAATGCCGCCGATGCCGAAGCAACCGCCGGCTCTGTACACGAAACAAATGGAGGCGGGAGCCGGACTCGAAGCGAAGCAACAATATGCTCAGGCGTTGACCGCCTACCAGGCGGCGCTGCGAACGGTGCCTGGCGACGACGCTGCTTCGAAGAAAGTGGCGTTCTGCCAGAGCATGGCCGACGGCCAGAAGGCACTGGCCGCGAAGAAATTCGCGGCCGCAGTTAAGGAATTTGAAGATGCGTTAAAGCACTACCCGAACGACGCCAACGCCAAGCAGTTGCTGCAACGTGCCAAGTCAGGGAAATAACCCGTCGGCTTGAGTAGTCGAAGCCCATCAAGCGGCGAGTCGTCGCTCGGTGGGCTGCGTCATTGATTCAAAGGCTTATCGACATGTTCCTCGGCATCGAAATCGGCGGCACGAAACTACAGATCGGGCTCGGAAAAGGCGACGGAAAGATTGTGCACCTTTGGCGGAATGTTGTTCAACCGAAGTCCGGAGCTGCGGGAATTCGAACACAGATACGCCGTGGTGTGCCGGAACTTCTTGCGGTAGCCGGCGTCAGTCGGGCGGATCTGTCCGGAATCGGCGTTGGTTTCGGTGGGCCTGTCGATGATCGGACGCGGTCCGTTTTGAGGTCGCATCAAATCGACGGGTGGGAGGGATTCCCACTTGCAGGATGGCTGGAAAAGGCGCTAAGACTGCCAGTGGCGCTTGGCAACGACGCCGACGTTGCAGGGCTGGCTGAAGCCAGATTCGGCGCCGGCAAAGGCCAGTCATCGGTCTTCTACATTACCGTCGGTTCGGGCATCGGCGGCGGGCTGATCATTGACGGCCGAATCTTTCGCGGGTGTGGGCAAGGAGCAGCGGAGATTGGACACCTGCGAGTCAGTTCCTTGAATGCGGAATCAGGTGAATACGTGGAAGCCGATCTTGAACAAGTTGCGTCCGGATGGGCCATCGCCCAGCATGCCCGTTCGATGGTTGCACGCGACTCGATTCTTTGGCAGTTGGCTCAATCCGATCCTGAGAAAATAACGACGGAGCAAGTGGCAACTGCTGCGTCAAAAGGAGACGCCTTTACAAAAGAAATCCTCGATCAAGCATTGAGCGATCTTGCGACAGCTATCTGCCACGTAGTCGCGCTCATTTGCCCGAAGCGGATCGTCATTGGAGGCGGCGTGTCGCTGATTGGCGAAAAACAATTCTTCACCCCTCTGCGGAAACTCGTACGACAACGTGCCTTTGCACCGTTTGCTCGAACGGTCAAAATCGTACCGGCGGCGTTAGGTGAGTCCGTCGTTGTACACGGCGCCTTGGCCCTGGCGGAACAGACCTTTGCACCGACGACAAAACACGACGCCGGCTAATTCTTCTTCGGCACCAGCGATTCTCGCGGGATCACGAGCAAACTGCCGTCGGACAACGGTGCGTAGAGCTTGCCGTCGCCGCCGTCGAGTGGATTGGCCGTTGGTGCGGCCGGCAACGCGCCGAGGACGGGGAAGCTCGTTCCGATCGGAGCACCGGTAGCCGCATTGATTGCTTCGAAGCGGCCAGACAGATCCGAGAGAACCAACGCGTCGTCAATCACCTGCGGTAACTCGGCAAGTCCGTCGCCCTTAACACGATACTTCCAAACCGGCAAACGCGTTTCGCTTGCCAGACACACAAGGTTTGTGCGATCGACGATAATCAAGATTCGGGCCGTGGGACCGCGGCCGAGCAAATGCGGGCCGCCGGTGACTTCGGTTCCGAGCTGCAACTGACGGACATTCCAGGTCAAAATCGGGGCAAGACTATCGCCATCGAGCAACTGCACCTGTCCCGCCGAATCAGCGATAGCGATTCGCGGCGTGCCTTTTTCGACCGGCACAGCGATCGGCGGCGCGATCAAACGATTGTTAGTTGTCGCCTGCCGCTTGAATTGGAATCCGCTGGCCGGCCAGGCAAATACGGACAGCCCACGGACGCCGTTGCTGACGAGAAGTTCATCACCAGCAAGCGGCAAAACGTAGCCTTGAGCGCCGCCGCCTAACGCTGCCGTCTTCCAGTCCGGACCGCCAATCAAGTTCGCGGTGCCGACGGCGAGGCGGGAAAGTTTTCCACTGCTGAGCGGCAGGAATAGAGTTTCGCCCACAAGCGCTGGCGGGCCGGCGAGCATTTCCTGCCCGAGTGCGATTGTGGGATGTTCCTTTACCGGCTGATCTGGGACGATTTGGCGGATGAGCAGTTGATGTGTGCCTTTGCTTTCTCGAACTACTACCAGTGAGAGGCCGCTTTTTCCATCCGACGAAAGAAGCAACTGCGGCTCGCCGACGACATCGATTCGCGGAGGCGTCAAAACCGTGCCTGCAGCGGTCCATTCGTCCGAAACTTCCAACTTCACCTGCGCGGCATCCAACTGATAGAGTCCGCCGCCCTGATCCATCTGGTAAATGAGCCTGCCGAGCTTCAACGATTCGCCCTGCAGGCTGACGCCCAAGGCTCGCTGCCATCGAACCGCCCCTGTTTGTGCATCCACCGCGGTCGCAAAACAACCCGGCGGCGACGAAGTTTGAGTTACGACAAACAACACATCCTTGGCCGCGCTGACCTGACTCGCGTGCAAAGGCGTCCCAAGGCGCAGCGACTGCTTCCAGCCGGGTGCCAAGCGTTGGCCATCCTTGCGGTCATACCCGAGCCGGCTCATGCTAAGCTCGCCGTTGGTCAAATGCCAGAAGTTCCGGTCATCGCTGTGAATGACCTGGCTACGGCCCCCGCGCCTTCCCAATTGCGGAGGCGGAGTTGAGGTCACCAATGGGAACAGGGCCTTGTCTTCGCCGCCTTTCTGCACTACGCCGAACACGGTAAACACGCCGGCATCGGTAGCAATCGCAAGTTTCTCCTGGTCGCAAGTGGGTGTGAACCAAGACCAGCCCTTGAGACGGAATTCCACAGGCTGAGCGACGTCCGCGCGAGGGAGCGCCAGTTCAAACGCGCGGATTACCATGCCGTCCAGGCCGTCAGCTTGCGCCAGGATCAGGTAGCTGGTCCCGACCGCAACGCCGCTTTCGTCGGTTGCGCCGCCAATGACCACCGGCTCGCCGCGAAGCGTGCCTGCGCCATGTCCGGTAGGGAGCACCGCCTCTAGTGCCGCGTGCGGAGCGACGCCGCTGCCGTCGGGCTTTGGGTTTGTATCAATCACAAAAATATTCTGACTATCGGCGGCAACAAAAAGGCGACTCGTGCCTGTCTGCCAGGCGCCGCCAGGACCGATGCGTTGGCCGAGTTTCATCGATCCGACGCGGCTGCCGTCGAACGTCTCAACGAGCACGATCGTGCCGTCGGCGTCTGCCAAAGGCACAAATGCTTTGCTTTGAACCAACACCGGCTGGCCGCGCATCGGTGCCTCGAGCGTCTGCAGCCACGCTGCCTTCCCCGTTAGTACGTCGCGGGCCACGAGGCCTTTTCCGTCGGCCGTCGGAACCAGAACCAATTCGGGAGCGTTCTGTGCGCGACGGATTCGCACCGGCAAAGTTGCTACGTCGATGCCGACTCGCGTTGCCCACAAGATCTGCCCGGTCGTTTCTGTCAGGGCGTACAAAACGCCGCGAGCGACGGCAAACACGACGCGTTCCGTTGCGGCCGGTGTGTTGGCTCGTGCTGCTCCAACGACAACAAGCGGCAGGTCGCTTTTCGGTGCCTGCTGCGCAGGTTTTTCATCCAGTTTGAAAACGATCCGTTTCTTTAGTTCGTCTTTGGCCTTCTGAATCTCGGTCACTACCTCCGGTCTATTCTCATACCGGTTCTGTTTCGCCAGGACTTCGTACTCGGCGACGACGACCGGCGTCAACGTCTTTAGCGCTTCTTTCAGCTTGGCCACAAAGGCCGTATAGGCCCGGTCTTCGGCAATGGCATAGGTGAATGATTGCAGCTTCTCCTTCGCCGCATTAGCCGGCGCCTTCACGTCCGACGTGCCACGGCGATCAATGCTCGCGGCCATCGCCAAGCCGTCGTCAACCGCCTTCTGAGCAGTGTCGAACTCGCGATCGTTCATAGCCTTTTGAGCCACATTGACCTGATCGTTTAGCAATTTCAGATTGGTTTGCCATACGACCGGGTTTCGCACTTCGATCCAGGGACCGCGAGCCGAGTCGTCTGTCGAACTCTGCACAAATGCATCAAAGTCGCGTCGGCGCTTAACCGGCGGATCAGAACCGTTCAGCGCATTATCCACTGCTGCGGCGTATTCGCTCAGGAACTTGTACTTGCTACGGTCCGGACTTTTCTCGAACTGCTTGAAGAGGTCGTCATACTTCTTCTGGGCCTGGCCGAGACGATTCTGCTCCAGCTCGGCCTCGGCATCGCGAGCCATCTGGCCTTCGCGGCCTGCGATCTCGCGCTGTTTGATCACCATGAATCCTACGCCGCCAAGTATCGCAACGACAAACATGCCGATGATGGCGTATCGCATCCAGCGGCGTTTGGGCTGTGCGTACAGATGCGCGTAGTCGGTTTCATCGGCGGCCGGCGCTTCCGAGTGGTCTTCGCCGGTCGAAGTCGCTTCCGCCGGCAGCGAGTGGTCATCGTTTTCGGAGACCTCTGCCGCAGGTGCCGCCGGTGCATTCATCCAAGCCAACACTTCGTCAGCCGACATTTGGCCCGCTGCTGCGGCAGGCGCAGGTTCCGGTTCCGGCTCTGGTTCTCGCCGTCGCACCGGCGGCGGCGGCATCGACGACCAATCGGCTTCGCGCGGACCCGTCTCTGCAGGGGCTTTCGCTTTATGTGGAACTTCGGCTCCGCCTTCGAACGTCGGCGCACGGCGATCGCTGACGGGTTTCGGCTTTGGCGCTCGCGGTTTCGGCACCGGGGCTTCTTTGACCTCGAATACATGCCGGCACGCAGCGTTAGGGCAACGAATCTTTTGCCCGATCATCTCGGGATTCAACTGATACTGGCTATTGCAGCTGGGGCACTGGACGTTGACTTGCACTTTGGATTTCTCGAATCAAGTGTTGCGCGACACGTCGCGAATAGCTACCATTCTGACCTTTCCAGGCCTGTATGACAAGATACTGATTCCGTTTCCTGGGCAAACGAACTACTTCCTTTCCACTCGTTCCAATCTTTCCTTCAAACTTGCGTTTTCTCGCTTGATCTTCTCCAACTCTTCACGTAAACGCGTGAGCTCGACCGGAGCCGGCGTATCGGCTCGAATTTTGTCCAATGCCTTCCGTGCCAGATCGGCGATTCCTGGGTCACTGTCATGCCGGGAAAGCATTTCAAGTACGTCTGCGCTCGGAGCGGCACTGCGGCCAAGATCGCGAATTGCGTCGGCTGCTGCGCGACGTACTCGCAACGACTCGCCGTTCAAGCAGGCGCCAATGGCATCGGCAATTTGCTTGCGCTGGGCATCGTTCGGATTGGCGGTTTTTGCCAGTTGAGCCAACGCGCCAAGAGCGCCGATGCGAGCGGGAGCGGGCTTGCCGCGCTGCGTCCATGTGACCAAGGCATCAAGCACACCAATGTCCTGAGATCGCCCCAACCCTTCGAGAGCGGATCCACGAAGCACTTCTTGATACGAGTCCTTGGCTAACCAGGGCAACAGCACGCTGACCGCGTCCTTTTGCCGCAATTTGCCGTAGGTGGTAAGTGCCGCCGCCTCGACAAAATAACTGGCGTCGCCCTTTTGCAGGATCGACTTGATCGCTGCAACTACCGTTGCATCATCGCCGAACTTCGACAACTGCTCGGCGCACGCTTTGCGGATCTTCGGGTCGTCGCGGCTCAGTCCTTCAATCAAAGCTCCTCGGCAAATGTCGCCGCCCGAATCGCCCAACGCCGCCGCGATCTCAACGGCGACACCCCAGAATTTCTCCTTGCGCAAGGCTGCTACCAGCACTTCGCGATCCTGCGGCGACTTGCTCTTGCCGAAATACCCGGCTGCCCGAATCCGCAAGGCGACGCTTTCCGCTTCCATTTGCCGGACCCACCAGTCTCGCGGCTGATGTAACTGCCACTCTGCCAACAGAGTCAACTGCGGATCGATATGAAAATCGACCGGCATGGCGCCCGTACGGACATACAAGACCTGATCCTTTTCCCGCACCGGCAGCACGTCATTCTGCCAGTCGCTCGGTGACGATGGATTGTACAAGGCGTACCGAACCGGCACATCCAATTGAAACGCCTCACCCGGTTGAAGCTGCTTGACATGGACCTTCAGGAGCTTGGAATCGCTTTGAAATTCGGATCGCACTTCAAGGATCGGATTGCCGGCTCGTTCGGTCCAATCGTGGAAAAAGCGTTCGAGGCTGCGGCCCGCCACGCGTTCAAACGTGCGGCGAAAGTCACTGGTTTCGACGCTGCGATACTTGTGCTCCTTGGCATACGTCTGCACACATTTCCAGAACATCTCCTCGCCTAGTTGATGCCGCAACATGTGCAGAATCCACGCGCCTTTTGGGTACGCTCGCGCATCGAACATGGTGATCGGGTTTGGATAGCGGCGGTCAACCACCGGCCGATCCTTTGCCCCGCCCAATGCACCGCGAGCCTTGTGGATTAGGTCGTAATCAGCGTCGGCCCGGCTGCGGTGATGTTCGGACCATATGATCTCGCAGTAGCTCGCCCAACCCTCGTTCAACCAGAGATGAGCCCAATCGCGGGCCGTAATTAGATCGCCCCACCATTGATGGCCGAGTTCATGGGCGATGAGTCCGTCAGGGTCGCCGTCGAGCATCGCGCGCGCATCGTGCAGGGCATAGTCGTGCAGCGTCGTAGCGCTGGTGTTCTCCATGCCGCCCCACGAAAACTGCTCGACGACGACTTGAGCATATTTCTCCCACGGATAATCGACGCCAAAGCGTCGGCTGAAGAGGTCGAGCATCGCCCGCGTCCTGCCGAAAGTGCGAGCCACGTCGTCCTTGCGGTGCGGCGGCACGTAGTACGACACTTCCTTGCCGCGCCAGTCTTCCTTGACCACTGCAAACGGGCCAACGACCAGCGTAACGAGATAGCTCGGATGCGGTTGTTCCTGCTTCCAATGGAACGTGACGCTCTTGTCGTCGTTCGATTTTCGCGACAGCAGCTTGCCGTTGGACAGCACCTCGAAGCCGTCGGCTACCGTGACGATCAACTCAGTGGTTTGTCGTTCGTCCGGATGATCGAGGCAGGGTATCCAATGTCGATTCGAAACGGGTTCGCCTTGGCTCCAGACAGTGAGCGGCACGTTGGGCTCTGAAGCACTGGGTCCGAAAAAGTGCAAGCCTTCCTTCGGTTCGCGGACGCGATAGGTCACTGTCAATTCGCCGGATTTGTCTGCGGGCCAGCGATCCGGAAGTTCGATGAGCAGTTGCTTGCCGTCGTGATGCCTGCGAATATCCACCGGTTTGCCTTCATGCGACAGCTTCGCCTCAAGCACTTCGAAGTCGACGGCGTCGAGCGCAAAACTGCTAAGCGCTCGCTGCGTCGCAAATGTGAGTGTCGCTTTGGCGTCTACGGATTTCTTGGGAAGATCGACCAGCATCTCAAGGCGCAGATGTTTGATGTCGATGGGCCGGTCGCCGGCCGTGCGAAGTGGTTCAGGAGCCTGAGCAAGCAATAATGCAGGCAAAACGAGCACGAGCCACGACGCGCTACGAAACATAGACGTATCCTCAAGTGTCTGATTCATGATCGATGTACGGGCGACAGATCAGCGGTCTGAGCCGCGTTCCAGGCTTCGACCGTGCCGATGGGCAGCCAGAAGCCGGCTTGCACCGTATGCACAGGTTGTCTGGCTGCGACGATCGACACCGCATCTGTGATTTCGTATTCGCCGCGAGGTGAAAGCGGTAGGTCCACGTCGATCGCCCACTGCGGAAACAGGTACGCGCCGATGTTGGCCAGCTGCCTGCCCGTGAGCGGCGGTTTTTCAACCAGCTTTTCAAGCGTGCCATCAGGTCGAACGAATGCGATGCCGAACCGTTGCGGTTCGTCGACCGGGTGTACGAGCATCCCGGCCGATAAGGTCGCAAGACGGGCGAGGTCCTGCGACCCGTACAGATCATCGCCGTTCAACACGAGAAACCGGTCGGTCCGTACAAGTCCCCTGCACGACCGCAACGCGTCGCCCGTGCCGCGTGGTTTCGCTTGCCTGACTATTTGCCACTGTGCAATGTGCTTCTGCACGGCCAAATACGCCTCGATCTGCTCGGCCATGTAGTTCACGACGACGATGAGCCGGCCGATTTCGAGCGGCAACGCGCCGATGATCCAATCGAGAATCGGCCGGCCTTGCACCGGCAGTAGCGGTTTCGGCGTCGTGAGCGTGTGCGGCCGAAGTCGAGTACCAAGACCGGCAGCGAGAAGGATGGCGTCCATTTTGAGGCATTGACAGGTCAAGGATTCGTTTAGCGTTTTTGTATCGAGGAAGAGGGACTCCATTAAAGCGGTGCAATAACTTCCCTGTTCTGTGTACATTTGGTTGCTTTTCGTCGCATTTATCCTGGACGAACGCTCCACGCGCGCAATGCGCCACAAGTGTGCAATCCGATTTCGTTAGCGAACCGTCCGCAGTCTGAACTTTCCCAGGGTGCATAAACGAACAAAGGTCGAGTTTACACTTTTATCAGCGTGCCCGCCATTCGTGGGGAGGTTTGTATGCATCTTCCGGACCGAGTGAGAATCCCGCCACTTGCCAACTGTGCATCGAATATTGTTTGCATTCGGCACCCCTTTCTGCTGTGATCATCGACCGGGAGGGAATTGTCATGTCTCGCGCCCGGTCGATCCAACGGCTGCATGAACTGGTTCAGGGTCAGAACGCCGACTTTTTTGCGCTGTTGACTGAGCGGAAACCCGGCGCGACGCGCGACGGCAAGCCGTTCTACAACTGCCGGTTCAAAGACGGCCGTCGCACAGTTTCGACCGCCATCTGGGCTGACAGCAAACAGTATGACGACTGCTCGAAAAACTGGAAAGAAGGCCAATGTTACAAGCTGCGTGCGACCTACGGCGAAAGCGAACGATACGGCCCGCAGATCGACATCGAGCAGATTCGCCCCGTCAAAGACGAATATCGCAGCGATGGATTTGACCCTGCCGAGTTTTTTCCCCACTCACGATTCGAGCCGAATGGACTGTTCGTCGAACTTTGGAAGCTCGTCGAGGCCAACGTCAGCGATGAGCCATTGCGAAAACTCGTGCTGACGATTCTGGATCGGCATTCGGATCGATTGAAACGGCTGCCTGCCAGCGCCAGGCACTATTACCCTTTCACCGGCGGCTGGCTGGAACACACACTGCAGGTAACGCGCACCTGCCTGATGCTCGTCAACCACTATGCGGCGCATTACTCGGAGTCGAAGCCGGCGCTCAACCGTGATCTGGTCGTCGCCGGCGCCGTGTTGCATGACATTGGCCGAGTCGGGGAACTCGACGATGCGATCCCGGCTCAGCAGTCTGTGGCCGGTCGATTCGATGGACACATTCTGCTAGGCCGCGATCTGGTTCGTGAAACGGCCCGCGAGATCCTGGGCTTGAATCCGGAATTGCTCATGCTGCTCGAACACCTGTTGCTGACGCATTTGACACTGCCGGAGTGGGGTTCACCGCGACTGCCGCTGATTCCAGAGGCACTTATCCTTCACCACGCCGACGATCTGGACGCCAAGTTGGAGATGTACACGCGCTGTTTGACGACGGACGCCGCTCCCGGTTTGTTCACAGAGCGCGACCCAATACTGAATCGTCAGCTGTACAAGGGGCGCGGCGTATGACCGAGCGGCGTGCATGATCGCTTGCGTTGCCGCCGCACGTACAATGCAGAAGAATCGCGGCATCAAGGAGTGAGGAAGGACGATGAAGTTGCAGCGGAACACGATTTGCCAGGGTGATTGCGTTCAGTTGTTGGAAACCGTCACACCGGGTTCGGTGGACCTCGCTTTTGCCGATCCGCCGTTCAACATCGGCTACGACTACGATGAATACGACGACCGCCAGACGCGTGAACGTTACTTAGAGTGGTCCAAAGAATGGATTGCCGGCGTTCATCGTGCACTGAAGCAGAACGGTACTTTTTGGCTGGCGATCGGCGATGAGTACGCGGCCGAGCTCAAGCTGATCGCGCAAGACGCCGCCGGGTTTACCTGCCGAAGCTGGGTGATCTGGTATTACACGTTTGGTGTGAATTGCACGCGAAAGTTCACTCGGTCGCACGCGCACCTATTTCATTTTGTCAAGGACGCGAAGAGCTTCACGTTCAACTACAAGGACCCGGCGATTCGAGTGCCGTCGGCGCGACAGCTTGTGTATGCCGATGTTCGTGCCAATCCCGACGGCCGATTGCCGGACGACACGTGGATTCTCCGGCCGCAGGATGTGCCAGAAGGATTCCGCGACGATGAGGACACATGGTACTTCCCGCGAGTCAACGGCACGTTTAAGGAAAGGGCAGGTTTCCACGGCTGCCAGATGCCCGAACAGCTTCTTGGCCGAATCATTCGCTGCAGTTCGAACGAAGGCGATCTGGTGCTCGACCCGTTCACCGGCAGCGGCACGACACTGGCGGTTGCCAAAAAACTTGGCCGCGACTGGCTGGGATTTGAGCTATCGGAGAGCTACGCAGAGAAAGCGACCAAACGTATTGCTGCGGCCAACTGCGGAGACGACTTGAGTGGATCGCCGAACCCAGCTACGAGTGCTCCTAAGACCAGGAACGGCAAAACCCTGTCGGAGAAGAAACGAAAAGGACAACGTCGCACCAAAGCCCGTCGTGCCATCGCCCAGCCGCCGCTCTTTGATTGAGCACTAAACCGTACCACCTTGGCGCAGCCGCGTCCGCAGATAGCGGGCGCGGGCGGCGTTGCGTTCCTCGCCGTCGAGGCTGCCGCCGACCAGTTTTTGCAGATGTGCCGGCTGCGTGTGAATGAATAGCTCGTTGACCGTGTGCATGGTCACGTCTTCGAGCAGGCCGAGATTGATGCCGAGGCGGACGCTGGAAAGAAGTTCCATGGTTTCGTCGGACGTCATCATCGTGGCGTGCTGCAGAGTGCCAAGCGCGCGCGACACGCGATCGTGCAGTTCCTGCCGTTTCTCCCGCAAGAGGGCCGAGCGTGCCTGCCGTTCGTAATAGAGAATCTGCTGAATGACGCCGCCGAGTTCCTGCAGCGCCAGTTGCTCGCTTTTGCCCAATGTAATCTGATTCGAGATCTGAAAGAAGTCGCCTGAAGCTCGACTGCCCTCGCCGTATAGCCCACGAACGACGAGGTTGATCTTTTGGAGTGAACGAAAGACTTTTTCGATCTGCCTGGTCAGGCCCAACGCCGGCAGGTGCACCATGACGCTGGCCCGCATGCCGGTTCCGACGTTGGTCGGGCAGGCAGTCAAGTAGCCGAACTGTTCGTGCCAGGCGTAGCTTACTCGCGCTTCGATGAGGTCATCGACCTTGTCGATTTCCTCCCAGGCGCCGTCGAGCGACAGCCCGCTCCGCATCACTTGCAAACGAATCTGATCCTCTTCGTTGATCATGAGGCTGATCGATTCGCGCTGTTCGAAGGCGACGCCGCGAGGGCCTTCGCTGTTCGACAGCTCGCGGCTAATGAGTTGCCGCTCGACGAGAAACTGCCGATCCAACGGCGACAGGTGAGCGACGCTGATGTAACGCAATGGATGTGCAAGATCGAGCCGCGTCACTTTTTCGCGCAACAGCGATTCGATTTCGGCCTTCTGATTGTGCGTAGCGCGATTGGTAAATGGAAATGCGGCGAGGTTTCGTGCGAGCCGTATTCTGGTGGAAATGACAATGTCGGATTCGGGGCCGGTCCCGCGCAACCATTCGCCGGTCGTTTCCACCAGGCCGTCAAGCTGCATGGTCATCCGCGGCTTCCTTCTTGCGCAGTGTGTCGCGTAGGCGAGCCGCTTCCTCGTAGTTCTCTGCAGCGATGGCACGTTGCAAGCGGTGATGCAGCGCCAGGAGTTCCGTTTGCCGCAGCAGGTTCTCGCGTTGATTCGGCGGCTTCTTGCCGTGATGTCTTGTCGCCCGATGCACGCGTTTGAGGATTGGTTCCAGACCGAGCCGGAACACCTCGTAATCGTGCGGACACCCGAGCCGCCCTTCGCCGCGGAACTCCATATACTTTATCCCGCAGTTGGGGCAGGTCAATCGAGCCAGTTCTTCCGACACGGGGCTCAAGTGCGGTCCGAGCAACAGTTGCACGATGGCGGGAATGTTCAATTCGGCTGTATTCGCGGAAACCGCCTGATGCTGCTTGGCGCATTCCTCGCACAGATGCACGACCTTCTTCGACTGGCCCGAAATCCGGGTCAAATGAAACGTCGCAGGATTGGAGCAGAACTGGCAATTCATGGCAGCATCCCAGCCGGCGGTGAACCGCCACGCTCAACTTTCTTCCAAAACTCGAATCTGATCGCGAATCCGGGCAGCGTCTTCATACGCCTCTTGCGTCACCGCCTGCTGCAGCGCCCGCCTCAACTTCGTCAGTTCCGACTGCGCTTGGCGCGTTTGCGGCAAGCGCCGCGGCGTCTTGCCGCAATGCCGCGTGTCTCCCTGGATGTTCTCCAAGAGCGGCGTCAACTCCTCGGTGAACACATCGTAATCATGCGGACAGCCCAGACGGCCGTTGTTGCGAAACTGCACGAACTTCAGCCCGCACTCCGGACACTCGCGCTGATTGAGCGCGGCAAGTTCTTCATCCTCTTCGGCAACGCCCTCGGTCGCTTTGCCGTTCTTCTTCGCCTGGGGTTCGTACAGATATTCGTGAGCGCATTGTTCGCAGAGATGCAATTCTTCAAAGCGATCTTCCGGCAGCACTTCAGTAATGTGCAAGTTCGCCTGCTTGGGGCAGCGTTGACATTTCATGGCTGGCGGTCCAACTTCGGAGCACTCGTCATTAGTGATGAAGTGATTCTACCACCAATTGCGCCGCGATGACAAGGGTGGGCGCGAATCGACGTTTTTTGAGGCGGAAATGCGGGAGCAACGAGCTTGCAAGGCGTGATCGATTAAGCGAAGATGCTTGTGGAGGAGCATCGCGAAAGCAGACAGGCGATGAGCGGTGTTTGTTCCGGAGCAGCCGGCCGATGACGGCGACGATTCAATTGCGCAGCCAAGACATGTTCTTTCAACCTCCGCCGAGAATTGAACTACCAGAGTCTGAGCAAAGGGTCACCGTCTACCGATGGAAACCGCAGATTCGACTGTCTTGGAAGGCCGTTCAGATTGCCGCACCGATTGTCGTGCTTATCGGGATAATACTTACATTTGTGTTCGTTGCGTGGTATTTGGATCCGCCATTGAACTCGTACCAACCTGGCGATGAAATATCGCCAAAATTGCAATGATTCAGGTATGTTTGGTCCAAGTCGAGTCTCCGTCTGTACGCTTGCACGAAAGGAGACCTTTGGCCGACGCATTGCCCCTGCCTCGCATCGGCGCTTTTGAGCCAATGGCCCGAAAGGCACTGGCATTTTGCAAGAATCATCGGCGGCCGTTCTGATTCGAAAGTACACTCGACACGTTGGACTCGTGAAAACAAAACCACACCACACGACTTTGCGGAGGCGCACCTATGGGCCTGATAGATAATCCATTCGGCGGCGACGATGCAGCCAAGAATAAAGGGGGCATTCAGGGTTTCGCGATGATGTAGAATACCCCTTTTCCGTGCGTATGCTGAACGCATTCCGCTGCTGCTTCCGTTGGAATCTCGCTATGACTCCAGCATCACGAATTGGATCTTCGCCGCTGACATATCTCGCGATTCTAGTCCTCGCGTTGTCGTCGGCTTTCGCTTTTGCCGCCGATCCATTCGAGCGTTGGCTCAGGCCGCATGATTGGAATCGCGATCGGCACGAGCCGGCTTTGTCGCTCGGCGAAAAAGGCTGTTTTGACGATCAGCACATTTTTGCGCCGCACGTCGTGCAGATGAACGGCGAATTCTGGATGTACTACTGCGGCTCGCAACGCTGTGTCGATGCCGGGACATACAAGGGCCGGGCCAAGGACCCGGCTCAGCCGGAAAAATCGGACCAGCGGCTCTTCAAACTCGGGCTGGCAAAAAGTAAGGACGGCGTGCATTTCACCCGCCACTCAAAGGAGCCGATCTTCAGCTTCGGCGACGACATTCACTCCGTCGTCACGGCGGCGCTGCTCAAGAACCCGGACGGCTCGGTCTGCCGCGAGAACGGCAAGCTGCGCATGTACTTCGCCGCCGTCGATTTCCCCGGCGGCACCTACAAGCACGAACTCTACGAAGCCACCAGCACGGACGGCATCCACTGGTCCAGGCCAACTCTTACGATGGCAGACGCCTATGCACCATGCGTGATCAAAGAGAACGGCAGGTATCGCATGTGGTACACTTGGATCGACAAGCATCCCTGGCACACCAACCATGCCGAGAGCGACGACGGCACTCACTGGAAAATCACCGAAAAGCCGTGCATCGTCATGGACCAGAAATGGGAAGTGAAAGATCAGGTCTATCCAATGGTCGTCCGCGCCGACGGCGTTTATCTCATGATCTATGGCTGCTACTGGAACGACAACCAGCACACCGCGCTGGGCTTCGCGGTCTCGACCGACGGCCTGAATTGGAAAAAGCACGCCAGCAACCCGGTGTTTCGCCCCGAGCCGGCCCACGACTGGGAATCGAATTACACGACGAGTCAATCGCTGCTGCGACTATCAGACGGCAGCTTCCGACTCTGGTACGCCGGCCGGACCAAGCCGCCATGGAACAACCTCTACTTCGCCATCGGCACCGCGAAATGGTCCGGACCAGAGAGAGACTAGGCCAGACCCAAAAGTGGACGTTTTGGTTCTTGCGATAATGTAGAATGCCAGCTCTCCCGTCTCGAATTTCTCCTTTCCGTCAGGCGAGCCGCTTCCCACAGCGAGAGCCAGACGATCTGCTCGATCCACAGCGGCCTCTCTCCCAGCTACGTGAATCGGTATCGGTATGTTGCGAACCAAACGATGACGAACTTGGACTGCGCTGGTTCGTGATTTGCGAAGGATCTCACGAATCTGTTGAGGGAGACAGATCGCCTGCTCGGCGCGGGGTCGCCATTTCCGGTAATCGGTCCGAATCGGGGATGTTTGGGATCAAGTCGCCTTCCGGCGTCGCTCGATTGCGAAATCGGCGAGGCACCGACCGGGAAGGCGGATTGTCAAACAACGGTTGATTTGCGGGAAACCTGCCCAGGTCGCCACCGCCCAGTGCCTGATAGGCATTGACGATGGCGGATAGCTGCCGTTTCTTGTTCTCGATCAAGACATTTCTGGCTTCCAGGAGGTCACGCTGTGCGAGCAGCACTTCCACATATTCGACGCGAGCGTTTTGAAAAAGCTTGGTTGCGCTTTCGACGGAGGCTTCAAGCGAAGCTAACTGCTGCTGTTTGATAGCGATGCTCTTGCTGTAGTTCTTTACCATGGACAGCCGGTTTATCACTTCTGTGTAGGCATTGAGTACGACGCGCTGGTAGTTGTAGATGCTTTGCAGTTGCTTGGCGTTTGCACTCATGTATTCGGCCTGGATCGCCTTTTTGTTGATCAAGGGTGCGACTAATCCGCCGGCGGCGTTGTAGATAAGGGCTGCGGGCGTAACGAATAAGTATTTCGCATTGAAAGCCTGATAGCCGACGCCGGCGGCGATGTCCACCTTGGGAAAGAAATGAGCCCGGGCCACTCGAACGTCGAGGCCATTGGCAACAAGTTCATTCTCGGCCTGGCGGATGTCGGGGCGATTCAAGAGCAATTGCGCCGGCACCCCCGCGTCCAGTGGGTGAATTTCATGTTCGAGGAATCCCGATAACATGCGTTCGACATGCTGCGGCAAACGATTGAGCAGGAAGTTGATGCGATTCTCTTCCTCGACGATCTCTTGCCGAACGATCAGCTTTTCGCTCTGGTTTTTGTGAACCTCGGCTTGGAATCGTTGAACCGGCAGTTCGGTGTCTCGCCCCGCTTCTTTTCTGGATACCGCCAGCTTGCGGCTGCTCTCCTGAAGCTCAATGATCTTGTCCAGAGTTTCAAGACGTTTGTCGAGCGCCAAAAGCCGGTAGTACGTTTCCGCGACCTCTGCGACGAGGCGGGTCGTGAAGTAGTTCCGCCGTTCATTGGCGGCAAAGAAACGGAGCACGGATGCGTCTCTGGCGTTCCGAAGTTCCCGCCAGATATCCAACGGCCAAAACAGATTGAAGCCCATCAGAAAATTGGGCAATGGATCAGGAAACTTACTACCGGGACGAAAATCGAGCTGTTCCTCAGCCGCCCCCAGCGGCGTGAAGAGGCTCGGTTTTTCGACTCCCATTTCGGTTCTTACCGTTACAAACGGCAGATATGCACCTCTCCGAGCATGAAACTCGTTCCTGGCAATCTCGACTTCCTCATTCAGGATCTTGAGCTCCTGATTGCCATCAAGTGCCTGGTCGATCAGTGACGTCAACAACTGATCATTGAAGAATTGTTCGATTCCTATCTGTGCGGAGCTTTCCGAGCCGCCGATGCCTTGAAAGGTGTCTGGGAGCTCAGGCCCCATTTCCGGCGGGCGGAGCGCGGGGATTGCGCACGACGGAAGAAACAGAAACACGCTGCAAGCAATCGCTTTCACCAGCACACGATAAACCTGCTGAAGTTTCGACGAGTTCACTGCGCGGCTCATCCTATTCTTCCTTGAATACTCACCTCAGCACCTTTCATGGCCAAGTGCGCGTCCATTTCAGTTCGATCAATCGCACAAGCGTCAGTGACGGACGTTTTCGGATGTCCCAAATAACGGAAGACCGGCCAATTGCATCGCCCTTTTTGGAGCGTGTCTTCGACCCCGTCCGACTCCGCTTGACGCCCCGGACGTTGGTTTGATCGATGTATCATTCTTTCGACAGGCAAGGTGGGCGGACTCTAGCGATTGTGCCGAAAACACTCAAGAAGCGGCGCCCAATGGTCGAGAACTGAATGTGGCGGAACCTCGAAGACAGACATTTTGCGGCTCCCCGCTCGATCCGCGGTTACGATTAGCCAGCCGACCTATGGTGCGGTGCATGTTCAGGCATTCAAGCCTGGACTTTACTATCTTCAGACGTGTCTTCCGGCGGGAGCTTCTCGTGTTCGAGAAGTTCGCTGAGTGGCTCATCTGCTTCGCCTTTGAGGAGTTTCCGTTTGTCGGCGAGCGCGCCGAACAAGTAGTAAAGTCCGGGAATCGCCAAGACTCCTAGCACCGTGCCCACGAGCATTCCGCCGACTCCTGTCGAGCCGATGGTTCGGTTGCCGATGGCGCCGGCACCGGTCGCAACCACAAGTGGAAGTAGACCTGCGATAAAAGCAAATGAGGTCATTTGAATCGGCCGGAATCGCAGTCGCCCGCCTTCGATCGCTGCGTCCTTGAGCGGCATTCCCTCCCGGCGACGTTGCACGGCGAATTCGACAACCAAGATCGCATTCTTTCCGAGCAGGCCTACTAGCATGACCAGGCCGATTTGGGCGTAGACATCGTTAGCAAGCCCAGTCACTTGCAGGAGCAGAAAGGAACCAAAGACGCCGACCGGCAGTGACAAAATGACGGCCCACGGCAGCAGGAAACTCTCGTATTGTGCGACCAATATCAGATAGACGAAGGCAACTACGATGAGGAAGATGTAGACTGCTTCATTTCCTTTTTTCGACTCGTCGTAAGAGAGGCCTTCCCAACCGATGGCATACCCATGCGGCAGAGTCTTGGCGACTTCTTGGATTGCCTGGAGCGCTTGACCGCTGCTGTAGCCAGAGGCCGGCGCGCCTTGAATTGCGGCGGATGGATACAGGTTATACCGGGTGATCTCATTTAGCCCCTGCTTCTTCTTGATGCGCATAAATGAAGAGTAGGGCACCATTTCTCCATGGTCGTTCTTAACAAACAAGTTGTCCAAGTCTTCAGGGAACCGTCTGAATTCGGGTGAGGCCTGAACGTAGACCTTGAAGAACTGCCCGAAAAGAATGAAGCCTTGCTCGTACGTGCTGCCGATGAGGATGTTTAGATTGTCCAGCGCCTTTCCGATTGAAACGCCTTTCTGCATGGCGACGTCGTTGTTGATGATCAGTTCATATTGAGGGTAATCCGTCGTGTAAAAGGTGAACAGGCCCTTCAATTCCTTACGTTGCTTCAGTGCTTCCATGAAGTTGTCGGTCACTTCTCCAAGCCGCTTGTAATCGGTCGTGTTCGTTTTGTCGAGAAGCCGCATGGAGAACCCGCCGGCGGCACCAAAGCCCGGAACTGCCGGCGGCTCAAAGAACTCGACTTTGACGTTGGTCAATCGACTGCATTTCTCCTCGAGTTCCTCAATGAGTTGGCGTGCCGTCCTTTTTCGGTCGGACCAGTTTTTCAAGTTGATAATGCAAGTGCCGGCGTTTGAGCCACGGCCTTCGGTCAGCACTTCATAACCGGCCAATGACGTGACCGAGGTGACCTCATCGAGCTCTTTGGCAATTTCTTGAAGCTCGTGAGACTTGGCGTTGGTGTATTCGAGCGTCGATCCAGGGGGAGTCTGGATGATGCCATAGATGATGCCTTGATCCTCGCCAGGAATAAAACCTGTCGGCAACCTAAGATTTACGGCATAAATGCCGGCGGTGAACGCCACTACGACAACACCCGTCAGAATACGACGGGTAGTGACTAACCTCAGAAAGCCTGCATAAGCGCTCGTCACTTTATCGACAATGCGGCTAAACGGTCGTTGCACCAGCGGCACCAGAATCAGCAAGAGTCCCAACGGTCCCCACAATCGATACGCCAGATAGGTCAGTGGAATAAGCAGAATCGCCCCGAACAAAACCGTGAGCAGAATCGATAGGATTCCGCGTTTTTTCTTGCCCTGATTCGCATTCGTGTGGGGCTTCAGAATCATGGCGCAAAGCACAGGCGTTAACGTCAGAGCCACGAGGCCGGAGAGTAGGATTGACGTCGCCATCGTGATGCCGAACTGGCGGTAAAAGGCGCCGACCGGTCCAGGAATGAAGGTCACAGGCACGAATACGGCGGTCATTACGAGTGTGATCGCGATGATTGCCCCGCTGATTTCGTGCAGCACCTCTTCGGACGCCCGATACGGCGACAAATGCCTTTCCACCATTTTGGAGTGCACAGCTTCGACCACAACGATCGCGTTGTCCACTACGATGCCGATAGAAAGCACCATTGCAAAAAGAGTGATTAGATTAATCGAAAGGCCGAACATCTGCATGAAAAAGAAGGTTCCCAACAGCGACACCGGCACCGCCAGTGCCGGGATCAGTGTGGAGCGAACGTCCCCGAGGAACATATAGACCACTAATGACACCAGGATGAACGCCTCGAGCAGCGTATGGAGCACTTTTTCAATCGAGGCATCGAGGAATTTGGAGACGTCATAAGCGATTTCGTAGTCCATGCCGGGTGGAAAAGTGTCCTTCTTGATCTGCTCGAGTTCCTTTTTGACTTCTTCGATGACGGCAGCGGCATTGGAGCCGGGAGCTTGTTTGAGAACGATGGATGCAGCAGGATGCCCGTCCACGTCCGAGTAAATGTCGAAAAATTCCGAGCCCAGTTCAACGTCCGCAACGTCCTTCAGTCGCAGGATCTCGCCCTCGGGATTGGCTCTTAAGATGATGTTGGCATACTGTTCCGGCTTATTGAAGCGCCCCACATAGGTGAGGACATATTCACGTGATTGCGAAGTCTTGCCTGTCGCTTGACCGAGTCGACCGGGCGAACCGATGACGCTCTGTTCCGCCACCGCCTTCATGACGTCGTCAGAAGACAGCCTGTAGGCCCGAAGGCGATCGGGCTTCAGCCAGATCCGCATCGCGTAGGCCCGATTGCCGAGATTTCTGGGTAGACCCATGCCTTGAATGCGTTTGATTACGGGCATGACATTGACGTTGGCGAAATTGTAAAGGAATGTCTGGTTGGCGTTTGGATCGGTGCTATAGACGTTTACATACATCAGCATGCTGGGTACGACTTGACTGACGAGAATACCTTCGCGCTGAACCAGGGGAGGGAGCCGGTTCAAAACGATGTTGACCCGGTTCTGCACGTTCACGACGTTGATATCTGGATCTGTGCCTGGCTCAAAGTAAATTCGGATCGTCGCCTCGCCGGCGCTGGTCGCGTCGGAAGCAATGTAGCGCATGTTCTGCACGCCATTGATCGACTGCTCTAATGGAATCAGGACTGATTCAACCAGCACGTCCGCACTGGCGCCGGGATACGCGATTGCAACCTCGACGGTTGGCGGTGAAATGGAGGGAAATTGCGAAATCGGCAAAGTCTTGATCCCCAATGCACCGAGGAACAGCAGCAAAATGGAAATCACGATCGCCATGGCCGGACGATGGAGGATTTTGGTGAACATGAAATGATCTCGTTGCTCTGCAGTACGGCGATTGGGGGATGCGGCAGCTATTCAGCGTGGTGTTTTTGGTTTGCCATGGCCTCTTCCGGTTTGCGATACTCGTATTCAACCTTTTCGCCGTCGTGAACTTGTCGTACGCCTTCGAGCACGATCTTCTCGCCAACCTTCAGTCCACTCTTGATGACAAAGATGTCGTCCATTTCGTTCTGGATGACGATCTCGCGTTGATGCACCACGTGATCTTCGTCAACGACAAATACGAATCGCTTGTCGAGAATCTCAAACGTGGCCCGCTGAGGGATAACGACGGCGTTTTTCAAAGTTCGGTGGATAAGCACGTTGCCGGTCTGACCGTGACGCAGCAGCCTATCCGGATTAGGAAAATCGGCTCGAAAGGAAATGTTCCCGGTCTCATTGTTGAACTCGGCCTCGATCGCCCCAATTTTGCCGGGATGTGGGAACTTGCTGCCGTTTGCCAGCAACATTTCGATGATCTCACGCTCCTTTTCCTGTCTTTGTTCAGCCATGTATTCGAGGTAGCGTGCTTCTGGAACATTGAAATAAACCCACATCACGCTGTTATCGGATAGAGTCGTGAGTTCTTCCCTCTCCTTAATCAGGCTGCCCAATTGCTGCTGCAAGCGGTCAACGATGCCGTCGAATGGCGCCTTGATCAAGGTAAAATTCAATTCGGCGTCTGCTAATTTCGCTTTGGCCTTCGCCTTGTCCAATTTGGCCTGAAATATTGCCACCTCATTTTGCGACACCACCTTGTCGGCGAACAATCGTTTCGTGTTGTTGAGCTCCAATTCTGCAAGCTTGGCCTCAGCCAACTCGGCATCCAGCCTTGCCTGGTGGAGTGTCGGCACGATCCTAAACATCAAGTCGTTCTTGTTCACTGCCTGCCCTTCCTTAACCAGAATTTCCCCGAGATACCCATTCTCTAAGGCGCAGACTTTGATGTGGCGGTGCGAACGGATTTGACAGACGTATTGCTGAGTGACGACGACGTCTCTAATGGTCGGGCTGGACGCGACAATCTTGTGATGCTCCAGTACTGCATGTTCCTTGTGTGTCTGGCAGGCCGCCAAGGATAACGAGAGCAACGCGAAGCTATGCACCAAGGTCTTCGAAGTTTTCATCAAAATTCTCGTTGTGTGAGGAGCTTCTGAAAATCCCGAGAAGTGCAATGTCTTAAGCACTTTAGGGACAAGAGCGGGGGCTGAGGTTAGTTGCCTGTGGAAATCGCAAACTTGCAACGAACCTGCGGGAAGAGCGCACGTCCGTAGTCATGACGCATCAAATGCGCAGACGATGAAGTGTCTTGAAAAACTCTTTGGAATTGCTGAATGCGGAGAGGCACCCTTCGTTAGCAGCTGTTGCCAATTTCGAGGTTCCGCTAGGGAGAACCTCAACCAACCCAAACGGCATTTCGTCGCCGTCCGTTTCTTCCCATTCGACTTCACATTCCTCGATAGAGATCGGCGATTGCGAATTGTCGGAAGGAACCTGGTCTTGATGAATCGGAGAGGGTCTGAACTTCACGCGACCGGCGGCCGCGACAGGAATGAATCCCTGAAATGCGACAAAGGTAACGACCGTGAGCACTGTTAACCACAAAAGACGCACGGTCACCCTCCAATTGATGTCATCATACCTGACCCATCAATCAGGTCAAGGCCGCACATCCAGTCGAATTGGAAGAAGAACTGCGGTGTGGAAGTGTAATGATGAACTGAGGCAGCTCTCGAAACCCCATAGTCGAAACCCGCTACGAATACTAATTTCTTTCTGTGAACGGTGTGCGGCGTTTGGCTGCACGCTCCTGCCGATGATTGCCTATCCGTGACGCAAAGGAAGCCATTATGAAACGGCTCCACGTCGTGCTGCCGCTGCTCTTTTTCGCACTGATTGCTCGCGCTGCCGATCCATTCGAATTGAAACCCGGCGACCACATCTGCGTCGTCGGCAACACGCTGCCCGACCGCATGCAACACTTTGGTTGGTTCGAGACCTACCTGCACTCCCGCTTCCCAGATCACAAACTCGTCGTCCGAAACCTCGGCTATTCCGGCGACGAAATCACGACGCGGCTGCGGTCGATGGACTTCGGTTCGCCCGATCAATGGCTGGCCGGCTCGGCGCCCATTCCGCAACCGAAGAAACTGATTGCCAACCACATCGCCAGCTCCGATCGATTTCAGTTCGCGAACACGCATGCCGACGTCGTTTTTGCGTTTTTTGGTTACAACGAGTCGTATGGCGGTCCGGCGAAGCTCGATGCGTTCAAATCCAGCCTCGGCCAATATCTGAAACACTTGCAAGGCCAGAAATACAACGGCAAGTCGCCCCCGCGCATCGTGCTGTTTTCGCCGATCGCGTTCGAGGATCACAAGAGCCCGAACCTGCCCGACGGCAACGAAGCGAACTCAAACCTCAAACTGTACACCAGCGCCATGGCAGACGTGGCGAAGGCCAACAACGTCCGCTTTGTCGATCTCTTCACACCGACAGTGGAGTTGTACGCGCAGTCCGGCGCAGCAAAGCTCACGATCAACGGCGTTCATTTGAATGATGCCGGCGACAACGCCGTTGCCAATGTCATTGTGAAGGACCTTTTCGGCGGAGCGTCCAAACTCGCCCCTTCGCAGACGGCAGCGCTGCGGACCGCGGTCAACGACAAGAACTACTACTGGTATCACCGTTATCGCACGACCGACGGCTATTCCACCTACGGCGAGCGGGCGTTCCTGAAGTTCGTCAACGGTCAGTCGAACTACGAGGTGCTGCAACGCGAGTTGGAAATCCTCGACATCATGACGGCGAATCGCGATGAAGTCGTTTGGGCGGCCGCGAACGGCAAGTCGATCAAGCCGAAAGACGACAATACGCCGGCGTTTGTTCCGGTCATTTCCAACAAGCAAGGGCCGGAGCCGGGCGGATTGCACCGCTTCCTCAGCGGCGAAGAGGCGATCTCGAAGATGATCATCGGCAAGGGTCTGAAGATCAACCTGTTCGCGTCGGAAAAGGAGTTCCCGGAGATCGCCAACCCCGTGCAAATGGCCTGGGACGCCAAGGGCAGGTTGTGGGTTGCTGCCTGGCCGACCTATCCGCACTGGACGCCGAAACAGCCGATGAACGACAAGCTCGTGATTCTCGAAGACACCGACGGCGACGGCAAAGCCGACAAGTGTACGACCTTCTCGGACAAGCTGCACAATCCAACGGGTTTTGAATTCTACAACGGCGGCGTGCTGGTCGCGCAAGCGCCCGATCTCATGTTCCTCAAGGATACTAACGGCGACGACAAGGCCGACGTTTACGAACGCGTCTTACACGGGCTCGACACAGCCGACACGCACCACACGGCGAACAGTTTCGTGATGGATCCGGGCGGCGCTGTCTATTTCCAGGAAGGGACGTTTCACCATACGCAGGTCGAGACGCCGTACGGACCAGCACAGCGATGCGCGAACGCCGGCGTGTTCCGCTACGAGCCGCGAACGCAGAAGTTCGACGTGTACGTATCGTTCGGATTTGCCAATCCGCACGGGCACGTTTTCGACCGATGGGGACAGGACATCGTCGTTGACGGCACCGGCTCCGACCCGTATCATGCGGCGCTGTTTTCGGGACAGGTCGATTTTCCGAACAAGCACTCACGGCCGCCGACCGTTTACAGGAAGCGCGTTCGGCCCTGCCCCGGCATGGAGTATCTGTCGAGCCGGCATTTCCCCGATGATTTCCAGGGCAACCTGCTCGTCGGCGACGTCATTCAGTTCCAGGGCATCCTCCGATACAAGATCGAGGACGATGGCTCCAGTTTCGCCGGCAAAGAGCTCGAACCGATTGTCCGTTCGACCGATCCGAACTTCCGCCCCTCCGACATCAAGGTCGGACCTGACGGCGCCATCTATTTCATGGACTGGCACAACCCGATCATCGGCCACATGCAGCACAACCTGCGTGATCCGAGCCGCGACAAGACGCATGGCCGCGTGTACCGCGTCACCTACGAGGGCCGGGCTCTCAACAAACCTGAAAAAATCGGCGGAGAATCGATCGAGGCGCTTTTGAACCTGCTCAAGCACCCGGAAGATCGAGTGCGATATCACGCACGAATCGAATTGGGCGGCCGGACGACGGGCGACGTCATCGCCGCTGCCAAGAAGTGGCGTGCGGCACTCGATTCCCATTCGCCGGACTACGAACATCACATGCTCGAAGCGCTGTGGCTGCAGCAGTCACACAACGTCGTCGACGAGGACCTGCTCCGGCGCATGTTGAACTCGCCTGAGTATCGTGCACGAGCGGCGGCAACGCGCGTTCTGTGCTATTGGCGTGATCGCGTCAAAGATCCGCTTGGCCTATTGAAAGCCAAGGTCAACGATGCGTCGGCGCGGGTGCGACTGGAAGCCATTCGCGCCTTGAGTTTCTTCCACGGCGAGGAACCGCTCAATATCGCGCTCGAATCGCTGGCGCATCCCGACGATGAGTACATTCGCTTCACGCTGTCGGAGACGTTGAACACGTTGGAACGGCGAACGTCCGGCGCTCGCATCGACCGCAAGAATATCGCCGCGAGCTTGGTGCAGTTATTGCAAAAGGGTCGCGTCCCCGCCGAGCGCCAGGGCTCCCTGGTCGAAACGATCTGCAAGCGCGGCAGCGCCGCCGAGCTCCGTTATGTCTGGGAGCAGGCCCGCCAGCCCGAAGCGTATTCGAAGGAACTGCGGCTGCGGGCGATCGACTGGTTGATCGAAGCCGCGACGGCTCGCCGTGCCGTGCCCAACGTCAAAACGACGGAGACGCTGCAGCTGCTTCGAGCGTCCGCCGCGACGAACATGCCGCTGTTTCAGAGCATGATCCGATTGGTCACGGCATGGAAAGTATCCGAGGCCGCCGTCGATCTGCGGGCGTTGGCAAAGGTTGCGGAGTCGGCGCCGGATGTTCGAAATGCGGCAATCGACGGGCTCGCGGCATTCGGCGATCCGGAGTCACGCAACCTGTTGGCCGACCTTGCCGCGAGCGGTCAGCCGGCATCGACGCGTTTCCGTGCGGCCTCCGGCATTGCGCAATACGACTTGGCTGCCGGTGCAAAGGCAGCAGCACCGGCATTGGCATCGTCGAAGGAATCGGACGACATCGCGCCGCTGGTCGAGTCGTTCCTGCAACGGAAGAACGGCGCCGATGCGCTCGCCGGCGAGTTGGAGCACGTGCAGATGCCGGCGGACACTGCGAAGCGCGTCTTGCGGGCGATGTATCTGGCGGGCCGCAACGACGGCAAGTTGTCGCAAGTGGTCAGCAAACTTGCAGGTCTTGCGGCCGACCCCAAGCCGCCGACGCCGGACGAAGTGAAGAAGATTCAGGCCGACGTGCTGGCGAAGGGAGCCGCCGCTCGCGGTGAACTGGTATTCCGCCGCAGCGACCTCGGCTGCATCAAGTGCCATGCGATTCAGAAAGCCGGCGGCAACATCGGGCCGGAATTGACCGCAGTCGGCGGATCGTCGCCGGTCGATTACATCATCACGTCGATCCTCGACCCGAATTCATCCATCAAGGAACAGTACGTGACCAGGGTCATCAACACCGGTTCAGGCAAGACGATCACGGGCATCGTCGTCGATCGCAACAAAGACCGCGTCGTGCTTAAAGACGCCACCGGCAAGCTCGTTCGCATTCCGACGTTCGACATCGACGAAGAAGCCACAGGCCGAACCCTGATGCCCGACGGCATCACCAAGATTCTGACGCAACAGGAATTGCTCGACCTCATTCGATTCGTCTCCGAACTCGGCAAGCCCGGCCCGTATGCGCTGCGTACGAACGCAACGATTCAGAAATGGAAAAAATTGCGCGAGGTGCCAGCAGCTTTGCGCGAGGGAATTCCGAACCGTGACGTAATCCGAGATACCGTGCTGACCAATGGACCAGAGGCCTGGGAGTCCGCCTTTTCGTTGTTTGACGGCGGCATGCCATTGGCGGAACTCGCCAAGCCGAACGGAAACGTCGTCTACTTGCAGGGCGAAATCAATGTTGTTCAAGCCGGCGTCGTCGAGGTGCAAGTCGATGCTCCGGATTCGACTGCATTTTGGATCGATGAAGAATTGCAGGAAAAGCCGGGCAAAGTGACCGTCAATCTGACTCCGGGCCTGCATCGCATCACCATTCGCACGGTGGCCGGAACTGGAACCTTGAAGACGGAATTGCGGAAGGCCAAGGATTCGACTGTGCAGTTTGAAGTGGTTGGCGGAGAGTAGCCGTAGCTGCTCGCTTGGGGGCCGAATTGATCGCGAAGAACCAGTCCGGCGCGACACGGGCGCCGCGAGTATTGCTCGCCGCCTCGGAAGTGATCGGCTTCGCCAAGACAGGCGGGCTTGCGGATGTCGCCGGTTCCTTGCCGCGCTCGCTCGCCGATCGCGGCGTCGACGTGTCGGTCATTATGCCGCTGTATCGTGCGGCCCGGCTTGGCCGTACGCCTGTCACGCCGACGGAAACTACGCTTCAAGTTAAGATGGGCTGGCAGACGGTTACGGGCCGACTGTGGCGTTCGACATTGCCTGATTCGAACGTCCCCGTTTGGCTTGTGGAGCAGCCGGACCTGTTTGACCGAGACGACTCGGCCGCGAAACGCGGACTGTATCAGTACGTCGATTCTCACGGTGCAAAAGTTGATTACTCGGACAACGGTGAGCGATTCGTTTTCTTCTGTAAGGCGGTCGTCGCGACACTGAATCACATCGGCGCCATGCCGGACGTAGTGCATTGCAACGACTGGCAGACCGGGCCGTTGCCGGCGTTGCTTCAGGAAGCGGCCGCCTCCCAGGGAAAGATCGCGCCGCGCACGCTGTTTACCGTTCACAACATCGCCTATCAAGGCTGGTTCGGCCGAAACGTCTTCGCGTTGACGGATTTGCCCGACCACTTGTTCAACTGGCGGCAACTCGAATGCCAAGGCCAGTTCAACATGCTCAAAGCAGGATTGGTCTTTGCCGACTGGCTCAACACCGTCAGCCCCACCTACGCCCGGGAAATCCAAACGTCGTACTACGGCAACGGGCTCGAAGGCGTCCTCATCGAACGACGCCATGTGCTCAGCGGCATTGTCAACGGCGTCGACTATCGGCACTGGGATCCGGCAATCGATCCGCACATCACCGCAAAGTACACTTCGGCCACGGTCGCAGAAGGTAAGGCCAAGTGCAAGGCCGCGCTGCAACAGCGGACCGGCCTGGCGCCGAATCCAGGCGTTCCGTTGCTCGGCGTCATCGCTCGACTCGTCGAGCAAAAGGGCATTGAGTTGATCGTCCGAGCGGCCGATGCTCTGCTCGCACAGGATGTGCAACTGGCGGTTCTCGGCGAAGGCGATCCGCACTGGCAGCAAGAAGTCTCGAAATTACAGCATCGCTATCCTCAGCGTGTCGCGGCATTGATCGGCTTCGATGAGGCGCTCGCGCACTTGATCGAAGCCGGCGCCGACCTGTTCCTGATGCCGAGTCTGTACGAACCGTCCGGGCTTAACCAACTTTACAGTTTGCGCTATGGCACGGTGCCGATCGTCAGGACGACCGGCGGACTCGCGGACACGATCGTCGATACGACCGAAGAAACCCTGGCGAATCGCACGGCGACGGGTTTTCGCTTTGCCGCTCATGCTCCATGGGCGCTGCGGGAGACCGTCGAGAAGGCGTTGTTCGTTTTTCGGCAACGACCGGCCGTATGGCGACAGATTCAGCAGACCGGCATGGCCTGCGACTGGTCCTGGAGCCGCAGCGCCGCCGAGTACGAGAGGCTGTATCGCCAACTGGCGGGGCTTCGTCATGGGTGACGGGATTGAGTTCTGGGGCAAGAAGTTCCGCGTGCAGCCGATGGCGAAACCGGAACTTCGCAAAGATCCGCTCGTTTCGCGGTGGGTGCTGGTTTCGACCGACCGCCTGGGCCGGCCCCAAGACCTGAGCGAATCCGCTGCGCTGATGGAGTCGTCGGAGCCGTGCCCTTTCTGCAAGGGAAACGAGGATCGAACCCGCGACGCGATCCTGACGATCCCGGATGCAACCGGTAATTGGCGCATTCGCATCGTGCCGAATCTCTTCCCGGCAGTGCGTGACGTTGGCGCGTTTGTCGTGGATGGGGATGGCCCCTGTATCGGCGGGGCCGGCGCCGGCATCCACGAAGTCATCATCGAATCGCCCCATCATGAGACCGAGTTCGCCAACCTGCCGCCGGAACATATCGCCGAAATCTTTCGCGCATATGCCGAACGGATCAGCGCGGCACGCTCTGATTCACGCTGGCATTTTCCAGTCGTGTTCAAGAACTGCGGCGCCGCTGCCGGTGCATCGCTCGAACACGTGCACTCTCAGTTGGTGCTGATGCCGCTGACGCCGCCTGAGATTGCCGCAGAGTTGTGGGCGTGCGAGACCTATTGGAATGAAACCGATCGATGCTTCTTCTGCGATGCAATCGCGTCGGAGCGCGACGGTCCGCGATTCGTACTTGAGACCGACGAGTTCTTCGTTTACATGCCGTATGCCGGGCGGTTCCCATTCGAGATGTGCCTGCTGCCCAAGCAACATCACAGCCATTTTGACCGCCAGCCGGCAGACACGTGGGGCGATCTGGGCGAGGCGGTCGCCGACACCTTGCGTCGGCTTACCAGCGGGCTCGACAAACCTCCGTACAATTACGTCATTCACACGATGCCGTTGCAGGAAGATGACGCGCCCCACTATCATTGGCACCTCGAGATCATCCCCAGGTTGAACAACATTGGGGGGTTCGAGTGGGGCACGGGTTGCAACATCAACACGGTGCCGCCGGAACAGGCCGCTGCTTTTCTTCGCAACATTGTGTCGTCCTAGGTAACGGCATAAGATTTCACCGGGGTAATCGCAACGATCATGCGCATCGGCGTTTTTGGCGGCACGTTCGACCCGATTCACCTGGGGCACCTGGTGATCGCGGAGCAAGCGCGCGAACAAGCGGCTCTTGATGAAGTCTGGTTTCTGCCGTCGTCGACGCCGCCCCACAAACGCAGCCAGCCGTTGACGCCGTTCGATCGCCGCGCCGACATGATCGAACTGGCGATTGCCGGCAACCGAACTTTTCGGCTGGAGCGTATCGAGTTGGAACGAGAAGGCCCAAGTTACACAGCCGACACATTGTCAGTGCTGCATGAACGACATCCGCATTCGGAGTTGTTTTGGCTGATCGGATCGGATTGCCTGCCGGACTTGCCGACGTGGTATCAACCGCAGCGAATCATTGCACAAGCGACGCTATTGGTCGCAACCCGCCCCGACTGGCCGATGTGGACTACCGAACAATTGCGTGACGCGCTCAAACTGCCGGCCGACGCGCCGATTCGAATGCAGGTAGTGAACGTGCCGCAAGTGGACTTTGCTAGTCGTGATATTCGCCGACGCATCGCCAGCGGAATGAGCGTGCGTTACATGCTTCCCAACGGCGTCCTGGCATACATCCAGGACAAGGGGCTTTATCGATCGTAACAAAAAAATCGGGCTGCCCAATCTGTGAGCAGCCCGATCGAAGGTCGAATAGTTCTCAGCGATCTGTATGGCTCGCCGGTTTGACGGTCGATAGCGCCCTCGGCTTCGCGGCGGCGTCGCCTCTAAGCAGGCTGAAGCGCATCTGGTCAGCCATCACCTCGGACGATGAGCCGGCCCGATAGCACGTTAGCTTGATATTGCCCTTCAGCATGACCTCGCCGTTCGCGGTGACGACAGAGAGAGAGTCGCAAGTGCCGTCGAGGCCGGAACCATGCAGCCGGACGTTGCCGGTTGCAATGACCCCTGGATTAGCAGCGCCCTTGTCCTGCGCCGTCTGCATCTCGACGTTGTCGCATGAAACTTTGAGCAAAAGAATGTCGCCGTCGCGAACCTCGAATCGTGGTGCGCCCGTTCCGCCCGCGCGAACGCTTAGTTTCAATGGATGGGACGATGTCTTGACCACCGGGAACGGCTTCAAGGTCTCCGGTGAATGAGTGCTTGGCACTGGCAGCGTCCACGAGTTGTCGGGCAATGGCAACCGCACGCTGTCCATGGGCTTCGGCTGCTTTACAGTCGAACTACCGGTAACCACCGTAGTCGGCGGTATCGGCAGGTCGGCGGCGGCGGGCATTTCAGGCACTGGCAGCGACGGCAGCATCGGCCTCGGAATTTCGTTCTTCGGCGGCGCCGACGGCAACGGCGGCTCCGGCAGATTCATCGGCGGCGTCAACTCGGGCTTCGGCGGTTCGGCCGGCGATTCAACTACTTTGGCTTCGATATTCACATTCACGCTATGGGGCACAATTGGCTCGTCGCTAAGCCGCGGTTTCGGCAGCGGTTCCAGTGTGACCGGCCCACCAGGCAGCTTTACCACCATCGGCGGCTCGCCAATGACCGGAGGCGCAGGTAGTTCGAGAACTACGGTTGGTTCCTGAGTGCGCTGCACGTATTCGCCCGGCCCAGAGATCGTGGGCTGCTGGAGCGTCGGAGGCGGCTCAGTACAAGCCGGCGAAGCGACCGCTTCGAGCGGAAGTGCATTCGCCGCGCCGCGGCGGGTTGTGTTGTTTTTCCAAGAGTCTGCAGCCCAAACTGCCAGGCCGCCCAGACCCAATGCCGATGCACACAGGATCGTTCGCCAATATTTCAAGGGGAGCCTCCCTATTCACAGTTTCGAAGGAAATCGACTGCCAACAAAGCGGGGCGACATTAGCACGAGCCGAAGCACATGTCAGCGCCAACCGAAATGTGCCGATCGTTTGCAGTTCGTTGCGGCAGAATAGGCAAGGCTTCGCGATCATTCCGGCCGCGAATCCGCCAGACTCCGCAAGATTCCTGTCTTGGTCAAAGTCCCTTCATTGCGCATTCCGACTACCATCGGTAGACGCGACATGCCCGCCTTGGCGGTCGCGCATTCGCCCTGAGGCAGCGTCAAGGAGGACGCACGCCATGCGCTGGTTTCATCTGTCGCTAGGACTACTCGCAGTGGGAGCAGTTTGCGGTTGCCAGACGCTGCGAGACACAAGCGGCGCCGAATACGCCCGCAACGCCCCCGTTGCTCCGGCGCTTCGCGGCGCTGTCGAAGCGCTGCGGACGCCTCGATATGTGCAGGCAGATCGGCCGGGAAGCTCGCCGATCGCGCCAATGTTGCAGAACCGCTCGCCCTGGTCTTCCGCGTCACTAGTATCCGGTCCGACTGAGATGAGGCCGTTTTCACCAATCGCGGCCGCTTTGCAGAAGCGTACGGACCCACCGAAGCCGATGATCGACCGTCCGATGCCGGTCCGGTCTGCAGCTTTGCAGGCAAAGCAGCCTCCAATTTGGCGGCCGAAGACGCCAAAGACGATTGCAAACGTCGCTGAATCGAAATCTGCCTCAGCAACGACTGCAAAGTCCTGTTGGGAGTCCGCCGAAGAATTGGCAGAGTGCCGGCTGTATGAGCTTGCGATTCAGCAATACACTCAGGCAGTGGAACTCGATCCGGAATTGGCCGGCAAAGCGGCCCGCCGCACGGCGCCATTGTACGCCGAGCTCAAGAAAACAGATCAAGCTAGCCACGCTTATGAAACGGCAATCATGGATCACCCTAATGACGTGGCGCTGCTCCTCGAAATCGGCGAGTTTCATCATACCGGTGGGCGCTCGTCGGAAGCGGAGAAGTGGCTGCGAAAGGCTCTCGAGAAATCGCCGGACAATGAGCAAGCGCTGCGGACATTGAGCCTTTTGAAAACGGCGCCAGGCAACACCAGCGAAGCTGTGGACACACTGTGGCGCGTGATGCCGGCGGCCGATTCCCACATGGCGGCCGATGCTCATTTGGCGACCGGCAATGCACTGGCGAAGAGCGGCAAGACGGCAGCGGCAATTGATGCCTATCTGAAGGCGCTGAATCTGGAACCGCCGCAATCGCCGGCGAAGTCACGAGCGGACCAGCCGGAAACGATGGAACCTGAAGAGCCTGCCAAGGTGATGTGGCGTGCGATCGCGGCCACCGGTAAGAAATCGTTTGAAGAGTAGAATGCATAAAAGGTGCCAGGAACCTTTATAAACAAAAGGTTCCTGGCACCTTTTATGCAGTTGCACTTGCAATCTCGACGATTTGAAGTACGCTATTTCCCATCAGATGAACTCGCCCTTCCTGTCATTGCACGATGTGCACGGGGGATCATGCCGGGACGCTACATTCGTACGTTTACAGTCTTGCCGAGCCTGCCGGAACGTCTGCGGGCGCTCCGCGACCTGGCATACAACTTGTGGTGGTGTTGGCAGCATTCCGCCATCGCGCTGTTCCGACGCATCGATCCCGATCTCTTTGAAGCCGTCGATAATAGCCCGGTCAAGATGCTCAGCGTCACTCCGCAGGCACGTTATGAGCAACTGGCCGAAGATGACGGGTTTGTTTCGCATCTCGACAGCGTGGCGGCGAAATTGCACGAGTACCTTGAATCGCCGACGTGGTTTCAGGATGCATTTCCGGAATCGACCGACCCGAAATCGACTCCGCCTCTGATCGCGTACTTCTCCATGGAGTTCGGCATCCATGAGAGCATCCCGGTCTATTCCGGCGGCCTCGGAGTCTTGGCCGGCGATCACCTCAAGTCCGCCAGCGACCTTGGCGTGCCTCTCGTCGGCGTCACTCTGATGTTCCGTCAAGGATATTTTCGACAATACTTGAATGTCGACGGCTGGCAACAGGAGCGTTATCCGGAGAATGATTTCTTCAATCTGCCATTGATACCCGAGACCGATGCCGACGGCGCTCCTCTGCTCATTTCCGTGCCGTTCCCCGGGCGCGATGTGTACTGTCGCATCTGGCGCGTTCAGGTCGGCCGCGTGCCGCTGTACCTTCTCGATGCCAACATTCCGCAAAACTCGGCCGACGATCGCAACACCACCGCCCAGCTGTACGGCGGCGATCAGGATATGCGCATTCGGCAGGAGAAGCTCTTAGGCATCGGCGGAATTCGTGCGTTGCGTGCGCTCGGCAAGGAACCGACCGTCTGCCACATGAACGAGGGCCATTCCGCGTTTTGCGGGCTCGAACGCATCCGCATGTTGATGGAAGAACGGAATCTCGATTTCGCGACGGCTACGGAAGTAGTCAAGGCAGGGACTTGTTTCACCACGCACACGCCCGTGCCGGCGGGCAACGATGTGTTTCCCCCGTCGCTCGTTGAGCATTACCTCGGCCACTACATGCAGTCGTTGCACCTGGATCGGCACGAGTTTCTGGCCTTGGGCAGGCAAAACCCGCGAGACGACGGTGAGCCGTTCGGCATGACGGTGCTTGCCATCAAACTTGCCAACGTCTCGAACGGCGTCAGCAAGCTGCACGCCAGTGTCTCGCGCAAAATGTGGCAACGCATCTGGCCGGGCCTACCCGAAAATGAAGTCCCCATCGTGCCAATCACCAACGGCGTCCACACGCAAAGCTGGTTAGCGCCCGAAATGGTGCAGCTCTACGATCGCTATCTCGGCGTGCATTGGGAAGAACAGCCGGCCAATCACGATATCTGGAAAGGCGTGAAGCGCATCCCAGATGAGGAACTGTGGCGAACTCATGAACGCCGCCGCGAGCGACTCGTCGCATTCGCTCGCTCACGTTTGCGCATTCAACTGAAGCGGCTTGGCGTCACGCCTGCCGAAATCGCCCAGGCCGACGAAGTGCTTGATCCCGAAGCGCTGACGATCGGTTTTGCCCGGCGATTTGCGACCTACAAGCGCGGCGCATTGATCTTCCGGGATCTCGAACGACTTGCGGCTCTTGTCAATTCCAAGGATCGGCCGGTCCAGTTCATCTTCGCGGGCAAAGCGCACCCGAAGGACACGGCAGGCAAGGAACTCATAGCGCAAATTCAGAAATTCGCCCGCCTGCCTGAAATGCGCCGTCGGGTCGTCTTCATTGAAGATTACGACATGCACATCGCAAACATCATGGTGCAAGGCGTCGATATCTGGCTGAATAACCCGCGGCGGCCCATGGAAGCGTCCGGCACCAGCGGCATGAAAATCTGCGGCAACGGCGGCATCAACCTCAGCGTACTCGACGGTTGGTGGTGCGAAGGCTACCACGGTGACAACGGCTTCTCCATCGGCGCCGGCGAGGAATACTCCGACACGGCTTATCATGACGACGTCGAGGGCAGAGCATTGTACGACCTGCTCGAAAAGGAGATCGTCCCGCTCTATTACGCGCGCACCAACGACGGTATTCCTCGCGGCTGGCTGAAGCTGATGAAACGGTCGATCAGCAGCCTCACCCCGGTCTTTAACACCAATCGTATGGTCGAGGAATATGTCCGCACCAGTTATTTGCCGTCCAATCGCCGTCACAAGAAACTCGCCGACGATGATTTTGCCAGGGCACGTGAACTGGCAGTATGGCGGCGGAACCTGAATCACCACTGGCATCAAGTCCGCATCGAGTCAGTTCAAAAGCGTGAAGTCGATGTTTTGCACGTTGGCGACACGATTCAAGTCACCGCTCTCGTCGCACTCGGCACGCTCACGCCTGCTGACGTCGAGGTACAACTGTACCACGGGCTCGTCGATTCACTTCGCGACATTCCCGACGCCCAAGCGGTGGCGCTCGATGCATTGCACCAGGAAGCAAATGCCAACGGCCAGCCGGTTTGGAACTACCAAGGGCGCATTCCTTGCCAATCGAGCGGCCAATACGGCTATGCGGTGCGAGTGCTTCCAAAACACTCCAGCCTGCCGCACTTCTTCGAGCCATGCCTGGTGACGTGGGGGTAAACAGCTTTTTTCTGCTTGCACCTCGAACGACCCGCGATTAGGATTGATGAGGATTCTCTTATCTATTCCTAATCGCCATGGAGTTCCTTATGTCACGCCGACATCGAAGCGCGTTCACGCTCATCGAACTGTTGGTCGTCATCGCTATCATCGCGATTCTGATCGGCTTGCTTTTGCCTGCCGTGCAGAAGATCCGCGAAGCGGCAGCACGAA